>Ga0182015_10000109_pt1 | contig 109814 bp, 103 predicted proteins | sample 712P3MmetaG_FD_120478 | JGI IMG/M metagenome (GOLD analysis project Ga0182015, IMG submission 120478) | Permafrost microbial communities from Stordalen Mire, Sweden - 712P3M metaG | ecosystem: Environmental > Terrestrial > Soil > Wetlands > Permafrost | place: Sweden: Stordalen | collected...
CAGGCATACCGATTTACGCACTGTGGCGGGCGCGAGAATCGCAACGAATTCGCTAGATGGGACGCGCGAGAGCGCTAAGAGTCACACCGGCCCGGCGCAGCGTGCCGGCGACGGCGGCGGCAATTTCCGGAGCGCCGGGCGTGTCGCTGTGAATGCAGATAGTCTGCGCGTTGATCGGGACTTCGCTACCGTCGCGTGCAATCACTGCGCTGCGTTGCACGATGTTCAAAGCCCGGCGGCCAGCTTCTTCGGGATCGCGGATCAGCGCGTCGTCGAACTTGCGCGAGCGCAGCTTTCCGTCCGGCTCGTAGCGGCGGTCGGCGAAAGCTTCCGCGGCGACGGCGAATCCAGCTTCACGAAAAACATCGAGCATCTGCGATCCGGCGAGGCCTATGAGCACGACGTCGTGGCGCCATCGCGCGACACCCTCCGCAATCGCTTCGGCAAGCACGCGATTTCGAACCGCCTGATTGTAGAGTGCGCCGTGCGGCTTGACGTGTGCCAAGCTGACGCCGTAGCGGGCGGCCACCTCGGCTAGCGCGCGAACTTGTTCGAAGACGGAATCCGCGATGGCTTCGGCGGGCATTTGCAGTTCCAGCCGGCCGAAATTTGCGCGATCGGGGTAGCCCGGATGCGCGCCCAGCGCCAGTTTCCAGCGAAGCGCCTGTTCAATAGTCGCCTTCATCGTTTGTTCGTCGCCGGCATGCCCGCCGCAAGCGATGTTCACTGAGGTGAGCGAAGGCATGAGCGATTCCTGGGTGCCGTCGGCGATGGCCTCGGGCAGTTCGCCCATATCGCAATTGAGGTCGATAGACTTCATTCCTGAATCAGTTCCTGTGATGACAGCAATTCTTCCTGCTCCTGGAGAAGAGATCGCGCCACCGCGAAGGCGACACGCTCGAAATGAATCTCGTCCCGCGGACGCAATTGCCCAACACCGGGCAGATCGGCAGAAATCACATTGGCAATCTTAGGGTACCCGCCAGTGGTCTGCTGCTCCACAAAAAGAATGATCGGCGATCCTCCGCCTGGAACTTGGATGGCGCCGAGAGAAACTCCTTCAGTGATCATGTGGCCGCCGGAAGACAGGGGAATGGAAGGTCCTTCCAACCGGAGGCCCATGCGATTGGATTCCTCGGAGACGAGGTAGGTGCTGTTGTAGAACAGGCGCTGCGAGGATTCGGGGAACCACTCGCTTTGCGGGCCGGGAGTGCAGCGCAGGATATTGCGAGGCGACAGGCGCGACAAGAGATGAAGAACTACCGTTCGCGACCGGTGGGGCTGAGATGCGCCTGCGATGCTCAGCACATCGCCCTTGCGCAGTGGTCTGCCTTCGAAGCCGCCGAGGCCGCTCAGGGTGTGCGTCGAGGCGCTGCCGAGGAAAGGCTTTGCGGCGATGCCGCCTTGTACGCACAAGTAGCTGCGCGCTCCCGAGCGCGTGGGCCCAAGGAGGAGCGTCTGGCCGGGGCGCGCTTCGAACGACGTCCATGGATCGACGGCAACGTGATCTAGTGTCGCACCAAAGTCAGAGCCGCTGAGTGCCAGGATGGCGCCCTCGGGGAACAGGAATGCGCCGCCGAGCAGAGTCATCTCGAGAGCCGCCGCGTCTTCGGGGTTTCCGACCAAGCGGTTTCCGAGGCGCAGAGCAATCGGATCGGCGGATCCTGAGGGAGAAACCCCTAGTGGGCCAAACCCTTCGCGGCCAAGATCCTGAACAGTCGTGAAGAGGCCAGGAGCTTTGACTTCGATCGCCCTCATGTGTTCTCGAGAGCGGCGAATCGCTCGGGAGAGATCGGTGTGAAATGCACGCGGTCTCCAATGGACAAGAAGCTCATGGCGGCACGGTCCGGACGGAACATAGCAAGAGGAGTGCGTCCTATCAGGCGCCAGCCACCGGGAGTGGCGAACGGATAGACGCCTGATTGATGACCGGCGATACCAACGCTCCCGGGCGGGACTCTGCGCCGCGGCATAGGAAGACGCGGCGTCGCGAGCGCTTCAGGAAGTCCACCGAGATAGGCAAACCCGGGGACGAAGCCCAGGAAATAGACGATGTAAGTGGCCGAGACATGCAGGTCGATCGCTTGCTGGGCCGACAGGCTGTGTGTATCGCTAACCTCCGCGAGGTCAGGGCCATACTCTCCGCCATAGCAGACGGGGATTTCCCGATGGCGAGGTTCGGGCAGACTGCCTTCGTCGAGGCGGTCGAGATACAGACGAAGACGGTTCTCGAGTTCGTCATGGCGCAACTTGAGAGCATCGAACTTGACCAAAACAGAGCAATAGGCAGGATGAAGATTGGCGATGCCGCTGATAGGCTGCAGTTCGAGTAGGCGAAGCAGTTTAGCGACGTGCTGATGGGCGGCCAGCGAAATGTGTTGATCGAAATAGACGAGCAGGGAATTGTCGCTCGCGGGGCGAAATTGCGCAGTACCGTGTTCAGTTGTGGCCATCCGGGCGAATTATAGCGCACTGAAAAGCTCTTCTCGATGCAGGAATATGCCATCGCAATGCGGCGAAAACGCAACAATCTCTTAACTTGGTTTGCAATCTTAGCGCCCATCCTCTCGAGGTTCCGTAACTACTGCGTGCAGTCGAAGAAGCCCCGTCGCGTGATTTCCAAGCGTGCTTACGCCTTCCGAATGCGAGAGTGGGGGTTCGGAGCCCATCTTCATCGCCATCAATAATGTAAGATTTCACACGCTGTTCAGTTTGAGATACACCACACCTTGCGGGCGTGTGGAGGAAAGAAAACCGCCGCGACCGGCAACCGTGGGGTGTAAGCCGGAAAAACTGTTGAGTCAACTCTCCCGGCAAGCCTGAAGTTTTGGTTGATATGGAACGTAATGGAACGTACTTGGCTTCAAACGTGGCTATGGGGGCGGGTTTGATTGGTAGACGCTGTCGTTCTCAACGACGAGGCCGTCGGTTCGATCCCGACTAGCTCCACCAATCTTTTCAACCGCTTGCAATTCACTCCTCACCCGAGGCGATCCCGCACCGATCGTGGACCAAAAAAGTTCGGAAAATCCCGACGATCCACCCCCGCCTTCGGCGGACGTTCGAGCTTTCGCGTTACTTGCGGCCAAGCAGGCGAATGCGGGACGTGAAGGCGCGTCCTTGGAACGCGCTGAAGGTGAGGAATTGGGGCGAGTTGATGTCGCTGTTTACTACGTAGGGATTGTTGTGGTTGGTAATGTTATCGAAGCCGCCGCGCAGAGCCCAAAAATATCCAAAAAGATGGAAGCGCTTTTCGAGTTGAAGGTTCAGCGAGAAATATTCGGGGAAGCGTTGCGATCCAGGTGGCCCGACGAGCTGCTGCTGATCGTTCGTGACGTTGAAGGGGAACCCGGTGCGTAGTTCGGATGACCAGGCGATTTCGGTTTTGTGAACGATGGGAAGTTTGAACAGCGGGACGTATCCCCAGGTGAGGAAGCGGTTGGGAGTATCCCAAGGATAAGGGCCGGGCTGTTGCGGACTGAGCAGCGGGCTATCGACATTGAAGTCGAGCGCCTGGTTGGAATGGTCGCGGGAGCGAGTGTAGGAACCCATCAGCATGTAGCTTTCGCGGAAGTTGTGACGAAGCGTGAGCTCGAACGCGTCATAGTGGTCGTCCCGCGTGTTCTCGAGAAAGAAGTTGCCGCTGGAGCCGGTCGGCGTGTTGTAGACGAAGCCACGCGAACCGCGCTTTTCCACGAACTCGGCTTTCAGATAAACGGCCTTGGGAAGTTTTCTTTCAAGGCCAAGGCTCCAGTTTATAAAGCGCGGGGCTTGCAGGCCATTGCGGTCGACAGAGAACATTGTGGGCACGGGAGTGGGCGTGGCTACAACGTTTCCGTTGGCGTCAGTAGGCAGGCCGGCCTGATTGAAAAAATAGTCCGTGCGGTCGCCAGCGTAGGGAGGGGCTAACAGGAACAAAATGGTGGGATCGTAGATCAGCCCGATTCCCGCGGAAAGCTTGGTATTGCCCGAGTTGTCGAGGACGTAGGTTCCGGCGAGACGCGGTGAGAGAAGAGGAGTGCGGATGACTTCGTCCCAGTCGAGGCGGATGCCGGGCTCTACGAGCAGACGATCCGTGATCAGCCAGCGGTCTTCGGCGTATGCGCTGGATTCTAAACTGTAAGTAGAGGAAGGCGAACCGCCGGAAAAAATGGAATGGCGGGAGCAGGGCGACGGCAGCACCGTGATGCAAGTGTTCGGAGAAGTGGGCAGAGTCTGACCCTGCCGCAGAAACGAGATCGGCTGGCGGGCAAACTGAGCGTCGTAGATGAGGCGGTCGAAGTCGATGCCGACTTTGAAATCGTGGCGGCCGTGCCAGTGATGCGGCGCGAGAAACAGATTCGACAAAGCTTGCCAGCGGCGAGCCTGCGTTTTTTCGGCGAGATAGTAATTGCCGCCAGCGGTTTCGGGATTCAGGAAGTAGGGAGAAGTTCCGTAAGGAGTTAATTTCAGATTGTACTCATCGAAAGCCAATCCGGCTTCGAGAAGATTGCCGCCTGAAAAATAGTGCTGGTCCTTGATGTTTACGATGGTTACGGATTCGATGTCGCTGGGATTTGACTGCTGCGGACTTTGCGGCGAGAGATATGCGTAGTCATTGTGAAGATGATTCACCAGAAAACTGCCGGTAACGATGTTGCGGCTGGTGACATTGGCTTGAACCTTGGCCAGGTTGCTGATCCGCAAGAGGTGAGTATTGTCTGCGCTGGCGGGAAGTTCAGTGTAGACCGTGTTGTCGTACTCGCCGTCGAGGGCGTCGTAGAACCAGAGCTTTCCCGTCTGCAAGGGGCCGGAAAACGTGAGCCGCGGCAGGAACTGATCGAACTTCCATCCTCCTTTGTCCTGAAAGGACGGAATGAAATCGGTGGCGATGAAGCTAAAATGGTCGTTGCCGATTCCGGTTTTCAGCAACAACACGCCTCCCGAACCTTTACCGAATTCGACGGGCTCGCGCGCCGGTTCGACCTGGATGGAACGAAAAGCGTCGGTGCTGATGCGGGCCAGCAGTTGGCCGTTGGCGGGTTGCGTGACGTTGAAACCATCGAGCACGGTTACGGTCTGATAGGTTTCTGCGCCCGCGATGTGCAGTTGTCCACTCAAGTCCTGCACCACGCCGGGAATAAAGTTGAGAACATTGCGATAGTCGCTGGTGGTGGGATAAGGAATGTTGAGGACATCGAGGCCGCTGAGAGATTGTTGCGCAGCGATCTGAGCGGGATCGATGGCGGGTGGGGACTCTTGTACGTTGACCACTTCGCGAACTTCCTGCTGGCGGGCGAGAGCGACGTCAAGCCCTGCGGCCAGCCCGGCTTCTCGTGGCCTTACTTCGACCTGGGGATGGACCAGAACATAGAAGCCTTCTTTTTCGACGCGAAGCTGGTAGGTTCCGGGCGTGATGCCGGCGAAACGGCAGCGTCCAGAGAAATCCGTTTCACAGTGTAAGGCAGGCGCAGATGAACCCTGCAATGAAACTCGTGCGGAGCTGACAGCGATACAGTTCTCGTCGGTCACAGTGATTGTGAACGGCGACTCGGGCGACGGCGACGGGGCTTGCGCGGCGGCGAGGACCTGGGCAACGAGGGTCACCCCCAGGATGATTGAGAAGATGCGCATTCGCAGTAACGATCATCGTAAGGCAAAATCAATTCCACTGGGACTGAAGATCGGGTGCTGTGACAGGGGTCACGGCCACGCAACACGCACGCGCCTAATATAATTTCCAGGTTCGAAGGATGTTTCGCAAGGGGTAAGGAGGATTCTCCCATGGCTATCCAACCTTCGTCCGAGGCCGCGGGTCCATCCGACCGCGGAATGAAACTGAAAGCCTTTCTCACCACCGTAATGAGTCTTCTGAGCATCCTGGTATTTGGACTTGGATGTGTGCGGAACGATGTGCTCTGGTCGTGGACGGGATTTGTCTGCGCTCTGGTCTCTGGAATCTTTGTTCAGATGTTTCTCGATCGCAAGAAGACCGTTGATGCTACGTCAGGTCGCAGGCAATAAGTCACGCCCTAGTTCTGGCGAAAGATGCGTTCAGGAGCTGCGCGAGTGCCGCCGAGAATCGAATCCGGAAGGTTACTGCAGAAATCCACAACATAATTTGTGCAAACTGTTTCCCTGTCTGCTAGTATAGTCGCCAAAAGAGCGCGGATCTTATTCAGTCTATTGAGTTCGCGCGCCGCGGTAATGGCACTCGAGCTGCCCGTATATATTGTGGTGCAGTGCCTCCAGTCCGAAAGCCCAGGACGCCCGCCGCAGGCAGGAGTGGTATTGTGACCGATCCCGTAAAGGGGAACGTCCAGGGAGTAAGGCGCCGTCGGAGCCGTCGTCACCGTCGCAATCGACGCATACGGCGTTGGTTCGTGACCGCAGTTTTGGCGCTTTTCGTTGCATGCGTTTCCGCGCTGGCTTTGAAGTATCTCAGTCCGTCCTTGTTTCACGCGAGCCAGAGTGCACCTCCCAGCTTCGAGGAGGCGGAGCTTAGCCGCGATCGCGTCATCACCTTAAATCAAATTCTTTCCCAGACGGGACCTTCCGCCGATCGCCCGGTCTATCCGTATTCCGTTGTGCCCGGTGGAGTGCAGGACGCGAAAGAATTGAAGTGGGTGGCCGAGCACGATCCCATCGTTGCCGCTCACTATGCCGGCTTTGATTACGACCACGCCCGCGTCGTACGCCTCACCTTGGCGAGGACCGTATACGTTTCCTACCGCATTGGAAACCGCGTCTACTGGACGCGTCACCGGGTGACCCTCCACAAGGGCGAGAACGTAATTACAGACGGCAGGATGACAGCACGCACGCGTTGCGCGAATCGGGTCGAAGAAGCTCAGCAGCAAGCGGTAGCGCCGGTCGAGCCGCCAGTGGAAAAATTCGATCAGCCGGTCCGCGCAGCCACTGGAACGGCGATGCAGTCTCCTCCAGTTCCCTTCGAATCCGCGTTGCTCAACCGCCCCACTGTGCCCGGCGTCGGGCCGACCGGGCCCCTCAGTTTGTACGATCCGTTTGGCGGCGGCGGCTGGGTACCGATTGCGCCTCCGCCGTTGCCCGCTGGGCTTTGTGCGCCGGGCAAAAAAAAGGGTACCGTTGATTCAGGTTGCTGCCCGAGTGACGAGCCGATCGGCAAAAAGAAGAACGTTGGTCCCTGCGGCGGCAGTCCCGGAGAGGCGCCAGAACCGGGTACGTGGGTGATGCTCGCTTCCGGGCTGGCCGCAATCTATTGGCAGGCACGCCGCAAACTGAGCCGCGCCTGAGGGCGCTGAGAAGCGCTCATCCAGAAACCTGCCTATTCACATCTTGCTTGCGAGCTCGTCTTCGCTTTCGGTAGGCTCACCCTTTTGACTTTAGAGCTTGAATCTTGCGGAGGCCGATGGTGGGTTCGCGAAGTCGCAGTGATTTCCGTCTTCTTCTTGTGCTGCTCGTAGCTGGATTTCTGACGTTAGCCGTTTCGGGCGTGTCCGCACAATCGATTCGCTTGCACGTCGATCTCACCGATGCCCCACGAAATATCTATCACGCCAGGCTGAACATTCCGGCCAAGCCAGGCGCGATGACGTTGGTCTTCCCGGAGTGGATTCCGGGCAATCACCGTCCTAGCGGTCCTATTGCGGGTCTCACGGGAATACGCATGGAAGCGGCAGGCAAGCCCGTGACATGGCAGCGGGACGATGTCGATATGTACGCTTTCCATGTCGCTGTGCCCAGCGCGGCGCAGGAACTGATCGTCTCCCTGGACGCGATTACTTCCAATGACAGTGCAGGTGGCGGAGGGCCGGCAGCCTCCAGCAATGTGCTGGATTTGAATTGGAACGCGGTTGTGCTCTATCCGCAGGGGACGGCTTCTGATGCGGTGGAATTTATCCCCTCCGTCAAGCTTCCGGCAGGATGGAAGTTTGGAACGGCGCTTGTTCCTGCGCATGTAACCGAAGATGAAGTTGAGTTCGCGCCCGTCTCACTCACAACATTAGTGGATTCTCCCTTGATCGCCGGGAAGCATTACAGGCGAATTGATTTGACGACAGGATCAGAAACGCCGGCGCACCAGATGGATCTGATAGCTGATACCGAAGCCGATTTGGCGATGACGCCTGAGGACATGGCAGCCTATCGGAAACTGGTCGCTGAAACCGGCGCGCTATTCGGCGCTCGACACTACCAGCAGTATCACTTTCTGTACACGCTGAGCGCTGATGTCGGCCAGCATGGACTGGAGCATCACGAGTCCAACGACAGCGCGGCGGCGGAACGCACACTGCTCGATCCCGATTTACACATGCTCTACGCGGCCCTGATTCCGCACGAGTTCGCGCACTCGTGGAACGGCAAATATCGACGGCCTGCGGGGCTGGCCACGCGAAATTATCAGGATCCGATGGTAGGCGATCTCCTGTGGGTCTACGAAGGCCTCACGGAATATCTGGGCGACATGCTGGCGGAGCGCACCGGATTGTGGTCCGCGGAGCAATACCGAGAATCATTGGCGCTGACCGCTGCTAGTCTCGACCACCGCACGGGCCGCACCTGGCGTCCCTTGGAAGATACGGCGCGCTCAGTGCAGACTCTGCGAATGCTGGGACCGCAGTGGGAGAGTTGGCGGCGAGGACTGGATTATTATCCCGAAGGGGAGTTGATCTGGCTCGAAGTCGATTCGATCATTCGTCAGCAAACGCAAGGCCAGCGTTCGCTTGACGATTTTTGCCGCCGCTTTCACGGCGGTCAGAGTGGACCTCCGGTTGTAGTGCCCTACAAATTCGAAGACGTCGTGAACACGCTGAATGAAGTTACTCCTTACGACTGGGCGAGCCTGCTGAAAGAACTTGTCGGTTCCACCAGCACTCACGCGCCGTTGGGCGGCATCGAAGGAGATGGCTGGAAGCTGGTATACAACGACCAGCCGAACATATTCACAAAGGCGGCGGAGAAGAAATTTAAGTTTGCAGACTTCTCGTACTCTCTTGGGTTCACACTTACCAAGGATGGCAAGCTGGAAGATGTAATCGTGGGATCTCCCGCCTATCAATCCGGCATCGGTCCGGGGATGCAGTTGGTTGCGGTGAATGGGCGCAAATGGACGCCCGAGGTCATACACGCCGCGATCAAAGCGGGGCAGGCGACCCCAGCGCCCATCGATTTGCTCGTCGAAAACGGCCAGTTCTTCCAGGTTTACTCGGTCGCCTACCATGACGGAGAGCAAAATCCCCACCTGGAGCGAGTCGCCGGCCGGCGCGATCTTCTGGAGTTGATGCTCACCCCGCTGATACGCTAGTGCCGTTTTGGGATCACAGGACCAAGGTCGTAGCACTTCCGTGAGGATTCTGTCCGGTCAACGCTGCTAGAATAGCGACATAGCCTACGCTAACAACCTAAGGATGTTTATGGAACGCTCCCCTAGAGCCGCTGCCAGTCTTCTGGCGTGCGCCGCAATATTTTCCCTACACGTTATCTTCGCGACCATCAGCGCGCAAGCCCAAGAACTGCCCTCGGTGCGGCGCGTGCAAGTGCTGGGCAGCCGGAATCCCGTCGAGATCGAGATTGAGGCCAGCGATCGTCTCGTGCCTTCGACGCAAGTCTTAACCGGCCCCGATCGCCTCGTGGTGGATTTCCCCAATGCGGTTCCCGCCGCACAGTTACGCAATCAGACATTGGATCGCGGAGAAGTGAAGAGCGTGCGCGTGGGCTTGTTCACAGCCAAACCTCCGGTTACGAGAGTGGTCATCGACTTGAGCGGGCCGCAGGCTTACCAGGTTTTTCCCTCCGGCAGAACCGTGATCATCAGGGTCGGGAGCGCGGGGCCGCAAACCCTCGGATTCAATCCCTCCTCGTCGTCCGGACCCCGGCTGGTAAACTCCAATTATCCCGTACAGTCCGTGCAAATCGCGGCTCCGGCGGCGCCGCCGCCTCTGGTCGTCTCGTTTAAAGCCGGAAAGCTCACGATTAATTCCAACAAGGCCAGCCTGTCGGAAGTTCTCTTCGCGGTGCATCAGCGCACCGGGGCCGACATCGCCATCCCGGCCGGGGCCGAGCAGGAAAAAGTTGTCGCCCAGATAGGTCCCGGATCGGCGCCAGAAGTTTTGTCGCAGTTGCTGACGGGAACGAGATTTAATTTTCTGATTCTGAGTACGGAGAATGATCCCGGCACCCTCGACCGTGTGATTCTCAGCGCACGCCCGGATGGCCCGGGCCCAGCCCAACCTCTGCAACAGATGCCTCCAGCCGAAGACGATCCCGAGGCCAATGCTCCACCGCCGCCTCCACCAGCGCCTGCCCCCAATCCCAACCCGAGCGCCGGACGACAGAAAAATCCAGCAAATCCTCAGTCGGATAATATTCCCGATTAATCTTCACATGCCGCAGATTTGCAGGTTGGTTACGGCGGCGTGATCAGGCGGATCGGTACGGGAGAAGTTCCGAGAGCTACGGGAGGACCCCCAAAGCTGTTGCCACATCCAGCCACATTCATCACGGTCACGTTTATGTTTCCGGTAGCGCTGTCGGCGCTGTTAATGAAGACCTGCAGGAAACCGATGACGGTGACCGGAGTCGTGCCGATCTTGTTTAATGATGAGACGGCGACGCTGTCATAAATTGGTAGGGAGACAATAGACGGGCTGCTGCTAATTTGGCTGCCGCCGGCTACGCCCGTAGATACGAGAGCGCTGTTACCTCCAGCCAGAATTTGAAAAGGGTACGTGTAAGGGCCAGTGGACGGGCCGGGTGCGAGATAATCCTGGCCGTTCCCTACTCCTGAAGTGCTCTCGTTGATGAGACATTGCACAGCATCCACGCTATCGTTTCCAGGCAGCCCTGGATTGTCCGCCAGATCGACATTGTTCGCCAGCAAGTTTCCGCACGCATAAGTGGTGGATTGATCGCAACCCGCGACGGCGTTCCAATAGGTGGCGTTTTGAATTTGCGAACATCCATTGATAGTGCCGTTGGCAGCGATTGCTACCGAAGTGCCCGGCGCTTCCCCAGGGACGTATTGCAGGGTACTCGGAGGCATCGCTACAGGATAGGGACCGGGGTTTGTCGTGAGAAGATGGCACCGGCCCCCGTGATTCGTTTCACAATCGGGGAGCAGGTTGAACGTTTCCCCGATGACCCCTTTGTTACCGGAGAGGGTTCCAGGGTTCGTGATCGTGCCGGTTGTCGCAGTGACAAAGGTCTGGCAGCCAGTGCCAGTGCAACCCACCTTATTGCCCGGATCCTCGTTGGGGACAAACCACGGCTTCACGCAGCGAGGATTGACCGGAACCTCCCCAAGGACAAAGGAGCCGGAAGGATTGAACGCCTCGGCAGTCGCGGTAGCACTCACCGTGCTGCCTGTATAAGCGCTGCCGAACAGCGAAAAAATGCGGGCAAAGAAGACTGGCAGATTCGTGCGTTGCACGCTCACCGTGACAATGGGATTCACGCCGAAGTTGGCTATGCTGACGCAGCTTCCATTCAAACCGCCTCCGGGTCCCGCTCCATAGCTCACGTTCACGGTGCCAGCGGCAACGCCCCCGATCAGGTTCTGCTGAGCCATGCTGACGGCAGCCTGGGTCGCGGTGCTGGTCGCCCCGCCGCAGGCCGACTGCCATGAGTTTGTCGCATTCCCCGGATCGGTCGTAATGCCGGAAATCGAAATGACCCTCGCCGCCGTCAATGCCGCGGCGTCTGCGGCACGCTGGGCCTCCGCCTTGGCTTGGTAAAGCGTGCCGATATCGATCGACAGGGCCGCCATGCAAATGATGACGGCCATCGACAACGCCACCAGCGCCATGGTGACACCGCGTTCCCGCGACCGCAGCTCGGCATTTCTTCCAGGGCGACGAATTAGCGGCGACAGCATGCAAGCTCCTCAGTTTTCATTGAACGCCTCGGCGGCAGCCGTAAGCGTGGATGGACCAATAAAGGTCCTGCCAAACAGACCACTGACGCCGCCGAACTGCCACTTGTATGCGTACTTGATGGTGACGCAAGTGCCGATCAGGTATATGCCGTTTTCCTGTGTGGAGCATCCCCGGTTGATCGCGATTGTGATTCCGCCCGTCGGACAAGAGCCGGTCGAGGTATAAGTCCATGTAAGCCCAGTCCGCGGCGGCGCCGCCGGAAGAGTGGGTCCCAGCCCGCAGTCGTTGATTTTTTCCGAAACCAAATAGTTATCCACGACCTGGCCGGCATCGGGTACGGCCACGGGCACGGCGGTGAACATATCGCTGGCCGGATCAGAGGCGGCAACCCGTGCTCCTTCGCGTGCGGCGTTGGTCAGCTTCTCCTTAAGAGTAAGCGCTCCGCTGAAATCAAAAATCCCTACGACGAAAAACACCAGCAAAGGCACCGAAAGCGCAGTCTCCACCACCTGAGAGGCGCGATCCCCGGTGCAGGCTCGCCTTAGAAACGCGAGCAGTCCACGCTGCCGGCCTGCAGCTGATGTCATTGCGTTTCTGACCTCATCTCTGCCTGCCCCGGAAGAAGCACGTTCCCTATGTCCAAATCCGTCAGGGGAATACTGAAGTGAAATGGATACTGATATCGCGCGCTCACAGAGGTACCGCAAGTCCCCGCGCCGCCTGCAGGGTAGGATAGCTGAACGTTTTCCTGGACACAGACGTCGGTGACGCTGCCATTGCAGGTCTGCGCGGTACGGCATGCAGATTGGGAGGTGGCCGTGCCACACGCGCACAACAAAGGTTTCGGCCACTTGGGGCCCCAAGCAACCAGGTTATTCTTGCTCAAATGCGCCGCCGCGAGCGCGTTGTAGACAGCAGTTTGGGCGTTAGCGGCAATTGCATTTCCCGGGTTGCCCGGTTGAGCGCACGTCGTGCAAACCGGAGCGACGGCCGCTTCAGCCCCGGCCCGTGCTCCTTGCGTCAGCGTGCCGTAAATGAAGAACGCCAGGCCAAACCAGATAATTCCGATTACGAACATGAAGATCAGGGGCAGCACAAATGCACTTTCCACGATTTCCTGGCCGCGCGTGTCGGCTGCGACATTGCAACAAATTGTCCAGAGAAACTTCATTGTAGTTACGACCTTCCCCAAAGCCTAGCAATGCCGAAGAGCAAGGTTGTCAGCGCCAATGCTACTCCATAAGGAATCTTCATCGACTTCGGATTATCCAAGGAAACCTCGGGCCCAGGCATGTGAAAGGTAAAGATCGACGCCAGCAATCGTCCCATGTTCCGCAGCGTTTCCTTGAATCGCCGCTTGTAGATCACGAGCGCCAGGGACATAATCCCCGCCATAAAGACTGAGACCATCAGCAGATCGACCAGCACTCCCGGCCCTACAAATGCCCCCAAAGCTCCCGCCAGCTTCCAGTCGCCCGCGCCCAGACTACGTATAACCACAAACGGCAGCAGCACTAACAATCCCAAGCCCGCTCCCAGCAGGGAAGTCCTTACACCCGACCACCCGCTAGCTGCCGCATTCGCCGCAATCCCAACCAGCAGCCCCGGAACCGTCAGCCAATTAGGGATACGACGGCTGCGTAAATCCGAAATACCAGCCGTTATCGCAAAAGCTACCGCCAATCCCTGCACAACCGGTTTCAAACCGGCTCCACTTGGCCGAGTATTAACCCGGCGCAACCCGCAACTTGCAAACTATGTTGAACCTGTTTCATTTTCGAAGCGCCGGATTTGCGGGGAAGGATAGCTCTTGGCTCATAAAGCCGAATACAAGGCTGCTGACGCGGATTTTCACATAGCCGGAGTGTGAAGTCAACGAATACGGCCTCACCGCACACTCGGTGGTCACCTTCAAAAACAAAGGCCCGGAGCGGGTCCGGGCCTCAGGAAAATCAGTCGGTTTTAGCGGTTAAAGGCTCCCGCACTATTGTGCTCAGCCACAATGCGCTTGGCATTGTCGGCCAGCGCTTTGGCCTGCGGCAGAAGGTCCAGACCCTTGAGCACTTCGGGATCTGATTCCGCCCTCACTTTCAAGCCCTCATCCTGGCCGAAAGCATCGACGAAAATCTCAGCCTTGATATTGGATTTAATCCAGTCGTTGTTATCGACCAGATCGGCCTGCGTGTATGGTATGTTCGCCTCATCCAGCGATTTACGGAATTCCTGCATCACGGCATCATCCACCTCGAAGCCTTTCGTCGGATGATGAGTCACCACATAGCGCTTGGCGTAGTTGAAGAATGCGTAATGCTGCAGCAGCGTGTCCTGAAAGTGATTGCCTTTGACCGGAGGAATGACCACATCCGGCGTGATGCCGCCGCCTCCGTATACTGTGCGGCCGCTGTCCGTGAGCTTTACTTCGCGATTGGCATTGCTGCCCGACTCGGCTTCGCGGTTGTAATAGTAATCGTAGAGAGAAATATTGCTGTAATCGCGCTGAATCAGCCGTCCGCTGGGCGTGTAATAGTGCGCCGTGGTGAGCGCCAGCCCTGTATTTTCCGAGAGCGGATAGACAGTCTGCACCAGCCCCTTACCGAACGTGACTTCTCCCGCGATCAGCCCGCGATCATGGTCCTGAATCGCTCCCGAAACAATCTCTGCTGCCGAAGCGGTCAGGCGGTTCACCAGAACCACCAGCGGATAATCCTTTCCGGCGTTTCCATGCTGCGCCACGTAACGCTTTTCGGCGGAAGCGCGCCCGTGGTGCGAAACGATGAGTTGACCTTTCTTCAGGAACTTGTCAGCTACGCCAACGCCTTCGCTGAGCAATCCACCAGGATTTCCTCGCAGGTCCAGAATCAACCCTTTGAGATCGCCAAACTCGTCCAGCGCCTTGGAAACTTCTTCTTCCGTCGTCTCGTTGAATCCGGTGACGTGCAGGTATCCAATGCCCGGCCGGATCAGGAAGTGTACATCCACGCTGTAGCGAGGAATCTCGTCGCGCACCAGGGTGAACTCCATCGGTTTCTCTACGCCTTCGCGTGAGATGCTGATGTGTACCGTCGTCCCCTTTGGCCCCTTGAGCAGGTCGGCAACGTCGCCCGTGCTCATATTCTCGGTGGATTTGCCATCAACCGCGATGATCACGTCACCTGGATGAATACCGGCTTTATAGGCAGGAGTACCGGTGAAAGGAAAAATGACAATGACTTTATTGTTGCGCGGTCCTACCGTCATTCCGACGCCGTAGTATTTACCGCGCTGGTCCTCGCGCATCAGCGCGTAAGATTTCGGATCGAAGAAATTGGAGTGCGGATCGAGCGCGTGCAACATCCCCGGAATCGCCCCGTTGTAGATCGCCTTGTCGGGATTCACCGGCTCCGCATAATTGTCTTCAATAACGGCATAGACATCCGTGAACTGCTTCAGGCTGTCCTTGACATCGGAGTCGCTCGAGGGCGACGACGGCTGCTGGCCAGTTCGTTGGGCGAAAAGAATGCCCAGAAAACCGCAAGCCAACAAGAAAAAAAACACCAGAAAGAGTGATCGGCGAGAACTACGTGCCATCTTGATATGTTTCCTTCGGTTGAGGGAAATCGACCTTCCCCAGCTACCGCGCTGAATACACGCAGTATATCACCAGATTAGACTGCTCCGGACCGGGATAGTCACCATCGGTAACCCTCCGGGACCTTCTTTTATTATGAGATGCGCCGTGAGGCAGTTGAGGTTCGAGCGCAGCATTGCCGCCTTCGGCTCTCCGCATTTATGATGAATCCATGAGTTTTTCCGAGACGATCTTTCTGTTCTTCCTCGCCCTGATCATCTTTGGGCCGAAGAAGTTGCCGGAGATCGCCCGTCAAGCAGGACGTTTGCTCGCCGAACTCCGCCGTGCTTCCAACGAGTTCAGATCGCAGATCGAAACCGAAATCGCGCATCTAGAGGTGGAGAAGAAGAGCCAGACGATCCTTCCGCCCAGTTCTCCGCCGGCGGGCGCGGTGGCCAGCTTGAGTCTGAACCCTGCCGCCAGTGAAGCCGTTCCACGCGAATCGCAGGCAACATTAGCTGCTGCCGCGGACACCTCGACCGCAGTCTCCAGTTCCACCGATGGGAATTCGACGATCGCGCCTTCGACCGTGGAGAATCCAGAGATCTCGCCGACTGTTCCATCCTCCGCTACTGAGTCCGAGATCGCTCCCACACCGCAGGACTCGCATGTTTGAAAGCCAGACTGCGGCTCCCGGTGACGACCCGAAGCCCAACGCCATGCCCACCATGGGTTTCCTCGACCACCTCGAGGAGTTGCGCACGCGCCTTGTGTATTCCATCGCTGCCGTTGCTGTAGGATTTTTCGCCTGCTGGTGGAAAGTGGAGAGTATCTACGACATCATGCAGCGTCCCATCATGAAGGCACTCAAGGACAATGGGATGTCGGAGCGGCTCGTATATCTAAATCCTACCGAGCCGTTCAACTTGTATCTGAAGATCGCCGCCCTCGCCGGACTGTTCCTGACTTCACCCTTCGTCCTCTACCAGGTCTGGATGTTTATCTCTCCCGGTCTATATCGCAACGAGAAGCGTTATGTTGTGCCCTTCATGGTTTCCACGATCGCCTTGTTCACGACCGGGGGATACTTCGGATATAAGGTTGTGTATCCGCAGGCGCTCGGTTTTCTCATTCATTTCGGAAGACAATTCCAGCCGATGATCACGATCGGCGAATATACATCGCTGTTTTTGAGCATCATCCTGGGCATGGGACTGATTTTCGAGATGCCCATTCTTATTTTCTTTCTCGCGCTGATGGGAATTGTTACTGCCGGCTTCATGTGGAAGAATTTCCGCTATGCCATTCTGCTCATTTTCATCATTGCCGCGATCGTCACTCCAACTCCCGACGTTTTGAATATGTGCATCTTTGCTGCCCCTATGATCGCGTTATATGTTGTCAGCATTGGAATAGCCTGGGCGGTCCACCCCAAGCAACGACGCGCTCGAAAAGAAAAGAAGGCGGCATAACTTTCTTTCGGCCGTCGGCGCGCTCTTTGAGGTTCATTCCGTGTCAGCAGGAAAACGATCGGCAAGAACATGATCAGCAAGAGAATCGCCATCGCAGTGCTGTTGCTTTCTGTCGTCGTCTTACTAGCCTGCGACCGCGATAAGGATACCGGCCCGGTGAAAGCCCAGACCCAGCCTCCGGCCGCGGCCGCCGAAAATCCTCGCCCCAAGCTTTCGCTTCCTTCCGACAGCGCTCCGCCACCCACTATCGATTCCGCCCGTGCCATGGGGTATGTGAAAGAGGTCGTCAAGCTGGGCCCGCGCCCGATCGGCAGCGCAAATCATAAAAAGGTCGAGGATTACATCATTTCCCACCTCAAAAGGGACACGGTGGAAGATGACGTCTTTACGGTCGATACGCCCGAAGGCAAGTTTCCCGTGAGAAACATCATCGCGAAGTTTCCCGGGACGCGCGACGGCATCATCGTGATCGCCAGCCATTACGACACAAATTATCCGCTGCGAAACACTTCATACATCGGCGCCAATGATGGCGTTTCCTCCAGCGCGCTCCTCCTCGAACTTGCCAATCAGCTGCGTGGCAAGAAGCGCGACGGCTATAGCGTTTGGCTGGTGTGGGACGATGCAGAGGAGGCCATGCGGACGTGGTCGGACACCGACAGCTTATACGGAATTCGCCACCTGGCGCAGAAATGGCAGGAGGATGGGACATTGAAGAAGATGAAGGCGTTCCTGCTAGCCGATATGATCGGCGACGCGGACCTCAATATCGATCATGACCAGAACTCAACGCCCTGGCTGGAAGAGGTGGTATATCAGGCAGCCACTCGTCTGGGCTATCAATCGCATTTCTTCGCGCGTGAAAATCAAGTTTCGGACGATCACCTTCCGTTTATGCAACGAGGCGTTCCCTCCGCCGATCTGATCGATTTCGACTACGGGTACAACAACGTCTTCTGGCATACGCCGCAAGATACCGTGGACAAACTCAGCCCAAAAAGTCTGGAGATTGTCGGCAGCACGATCCTGGAGACGGTCAACATCCTCGACAGAATGGATCCGCTCCCGCCGAAGTAAGGTCAAGACCCCCTGAAGAGCCGCACTCGGCGACCTCCGCGCTTGCTCTTTTGCTCTTTTCCATAAATTCATTTCTAATTCACGCGATATGCGAAACCTGAAAACTTTTTGTCTGTGCCTAATCCTCACAGCGATTTGCCCCGCTGCAACTCCGTCCACGGAATCCGACGATGCTACCCGCATTATTCACTCTGCTCTCCAACCATCTCCAATTGAGAGCAACCTGCGCCATCTTACGGATGAAATCGGCGGCCGGGTGCCCGGTACGCCTGCCATGCAAAGGGCCGTGGAATGGGGCGTAAACATGTTCACCGCGGCTGGAGCAGACAGCGTCCACACCGAAACCTTTACCATTCCTCATTCTTGGGTGGAGGGCGCGACCGAGATGTCCGTCAGTTCGACGGGAACTGCCCTTGATCCGAACGTCACGCAGATCCTCAAATTCGACTTCGGCGTACGATGTGTTTCGATTGCGTGGGCGCCGGCGCTTCCTCCGGTGAAGCATGTGCCCGTCGTTGACGTGGGCAGCGGCAGTCCCGACGAATTCAAGAAGGCGGGCGATATTTCAGGAAAAATCGTACTCGTCCATTCCGTTGTGCTGAAGACTTGGGACGACCTCTTTGCCGAATATACGAACGCGCCTCCCGTGATCACCGCGGCCTTGAACGGGACGGCGAAGGCTGTAGCCTTTATCGCCACGCGTGAGCACGACATTCTCTACCGGCACACGAATTCCTTCGCCGGCGAAATCGATCGCATCCCTCAAGTTCTGGTAGCGCGTGAAGACGGAGAACGCATCGGACGACTGCTGGCATCCGGACATCCGGTGTGGGCTGATCTGAGCATTCCGAGTCAACTCGGCGGCCCAATCAAAACCGCCAATGTGATTGCGGAAATCGAAGGCAGCGAAAAGCCTGACGAATTTGTTATTCTCGGCGCCCATCTGGATTCCTGGGAACTAGGCACAGGCGCGCTCGATAACGGCTGCAACGCAGCGCTCGTGGTCGATGCGCTGCGCGCGATCAAGGCCTCTGGATTGAAGCCGCGCCGCTCCATTCGGTTCATATTGTTTTCCGGCGAAGAAGAAGGCTTGATCGGATCGCGCGCTTACGCCACCGCACACCGCTCAGAACTCGATAAAGCTGCCGGCGTCATCATCTATGACTCCGGCACCGGCAAGACTACGGGATTCGCTACCGGCGGCCGCAAGGACGTTTTGGATGCTGCCAAGGGCATCATCGCGCCCTTGCGACAGTTTGGCGTAACTGAACTCAAGACGGATATGGAATGGGGTACCGACCATTTCGACTTTATGCTGGAAGGAGTCCCCACATTTGTGGCAGATCAGGAGGAGGCGAACTATCTGGAGAATTACCATGCCGTCTCTGACACCTACGACAAGGTAGATTTCGTGCAGCTCAAGAAACATGTAGCCGAGGCCGCCGAATTTTCCTTTGCCTTGGCAAATCTTCCGGAGAAGATTGGACAACGCTTTACCCGCGCGCAAATTGAACAATGCATGCACGAAACCGGTTCCGACCAAATGTTCAAAGCGGCGGGCATGTGGGACGCGTGGTCGAGTGGAAAACTGGGACGGCAGCCGTAATCAAATTTGCAATTTTCGATTTCCAATTGCCAATCGAATCAATCACGGTTCCAATTGAACATTGGCGATCGACAATCGGCAATCAGACTTGATTTATTTCTGGATCGTCTTCAACCTTTTCGCGCTCGGCATGCTGGTGTTGGACCTCCGCGTCTTCCGCCGCAGCGGTCGCATGCATTCTCGCGAAGCGCTCGTCCGCAGCGCAATGTGGGTAGGGTTGGCGGCAGCATTTGCCGGGCTGGTTTTTTTCTGGCAGGGCCGCCAGGTTGCGATTGAATTCATCACGGGTTACGTCCTAGAACTCTCTCTCAGCTTCGATAACCTTTTCATCTTCCTCGTAATCTTCCGCTACTTCGCCGTGCCAGAGGAGCACCAGCACCGCGTATTGTTTTGGGGAATCATCGGCGCGTTAGTGATGCGCGGCTGCTTCATCGCCGCCGGGGTTGGCCTCATCCAGCACTTTCACTGGATTTTTTTCGGCCTGGGTGCGCTGCTCATTTATAGCGGCATTCGGCTGGCGTTTGCCGGCGATCACCAAATCGATCCGTCAAGAAATCCAGCGGTTAGAGCTTTACGCCGCCTGATACCGGTGACCGATACCTACCAGGGCGGCCGCTTCTTTGTTCGCGGTTGGCAAGGGAAGGCGGGGCTCTACGCCACCCCGTTGCTAATTGTCCTGGCCGTAATCGAAACCACGGACCTGCTTTTCGCCGTCGATTCGATCCCCGCGGTACTCGCCATCACGCTCAATGCCTTCATCGTCTACGCCTCGAATGTGTTCGCGATCATGGGGCTGCGGTCGATGTTCTTCGCCGTTTCTGGACTAATGAAGGTCTTTCGCTTTCTCCACACCGGCTTGGCGGCGATTCTGATCCTGGTGGGAGCGAAGATGATTGTGGCAGATTATTTCAAGGTGCCAACCTTGGCGATGCTGGGCGCAGTTGCGGGAATACTGACTATTTCGGTGGCAGCCTCAATTCTTATGCCAGAGAAAGAGCGGACGTAAAGAGGCTATCGACGCCCTCCAAAGCACTACTGCCCATAGGCTATTATGGAAGTCCATGGCGCAAGTCACCATTCATGTCCCGCCGCGTCCTTACCAGGCTCGAATTGAGAACGGCTTACTATCGCGGGCTGGAGCGTTACTGGCGGAATTGCTGCCGCAATCCAGCAAATTGTTTGTAGTTACGGCCCCTCCGATCCGCCGGCGTTGGGGTGCAAAGTTACTGGACTCGCTGATCTCGGCGGGCTTCAAACCTCAAGTTCTTCAGATTCCGGATGGCGAGCCCGCTAAGAAACTGGCCACCATTGAGACCATGGCTGAGAGATTGGTGCGCCTCGGCGCCGACCGCAAAGCGGTTCTGGTGGCTTTGGGTGGCGGCGTGGTCGGCGATGTCACCGGATTGCTCTCCTCCCTTTACATGCGTGGTGTGGACCTGGTGCAGATTCCGACCACCGTCCTGGCTCAGGTAGATGCCTCGGTTGGCGGCAAGACTGCCGTAAACCTCGGGGCAGGGAAGAATCTGCTCGGAACTTATCACCATCCGCGCGTGGTTCTCATTGACCCTGAGGTTCTGCACACACTCTCCGATCGAGCGTTTCGCGCTGGTCTGTATGAAGCTCTGAAGTGCGGCATCATTGGCGATGTCGATCTTTTCCTGCGCTTCGAACAGAAGCGTGCTCAGATTCTGAAGCGCGATCCGTCCGAGATTGAAGGCCTCATCGCCCAAAGCGTAAAGCTCAAAGCGGAAATCGTTTCCGCAGATGAACAGGAAGGGGGATTACGCCGCGTCCTCAACCTGGGCCATACCATCGGACACGCTCTGGAGGTGGAGACCGGCTACCGCACCCTGCTTCACGGCGAGGCCGTGGCGTGGGGAATGATCGCTGCAACGAACATTGCGCTTACGGTCGGGCGCACTGACAGCGTTACCGCAGGCCGCATTGCCGACGCTGTGTTGAGCCTGGGCCGTCTCCCGGAGTTGAAAGTAAGCGCCCGCAAGATCCTCGCGCGCCTTCAGGCCGACAAGAAAACTAAAAATGGCACAGTCCATTTTGTTCTGCCGCGAGAAATTGGAAAAGTAGAAATCTCCTCCGACGTGCCCGACAAGGTGGTGCTCGACGCCGTCGAAGAGCTGCGCCGGTTATCCCACGGCGGCTGGGTCTGGAAGAAATAAGAAATGAAGACTTGGAAGAAATGACTCGCGCGGCTGAGACTCCAAGGTCGACGGTTATCGGCGCCGCTCCACTAGGCGCGAGTGATCCTCATTCCGCGGCGCGCGCCGTCCGCGAGATGTTCACCTCGATTGCGCCGCGCTACGACCTGTTGAATCATGTGCTCTCATGCAACGTTGATCGCCTGTGGTGGCGGCGCACTGCTCGCACTTTCTCCCAGATCTTCACGCAAGCGGATTGTCGTATTCTCGACCTCTGCTGCGGCACTGGCGACATGACCTTTGCCTTGCGCAAGCAGGCAGCCCAGCGGGAAGGGAAGCGCAGTCCGCAGATCTTGGGCGTCGATTTTTCTCACGCCATGCTGCAGCGTGCTCTCTCAAAGTCTGTCGGACAGAACGCTGCGAGCGCCGAGTCTCGAATGCCAAGCTGGATCGAAGCCGACGCTCTCAGCCTTCCGTTTCCCAATCAGCATTTCAATCTGGTGACTTCGGCCTTCGGGTTTCGCAATCTCGCGGACTACGATGCCGCCCTGCGTGAAATCGTGCGTGTGTTGAAGCCCGGAGGTGAATGCGGCATCCTCGACTTCGGCGAGCCTAAAGGGCTGATGGGCCGCCTCTATCGCATCTATTTCAGGCAAGTGCTGCCCCGCGTGGGTACCCTGATTTCGGGCGTGCACGGCCCCTATGCGTACCTGCCAAATTCAGTCGAACGATTTCCAGAGCCCACGGAAATATTGGATCGCATGCGCCGCGCCGGCTTCCGCGAGGCTACATGGACGCCATACACGTTCGGCATCGCCGGCTTGTATCGCGGCAAGAAGTGAATCCCCCCCCGAACCCTCCTACCCGGCATCCCGCAACAACTTACTTAGTCTTTGCAAGTCGCCTTCGCTCGCGTCTCCGATGACGAAGTACCTTAGGCCGTTCTGCGTCCAGGTCTCCATGTGGAACGAGAGTGTATCGGCTGTTCCGGATGGCAGATTTTTTATCTCCGCAGCGCGGTCCGGCAAAATGAAAACGGAAATGTAGTGCTTTCGGATCTGATAAATCAAATGCGCGCTCGGAATTTGTTCCAGATACGCAACGCGTCCTCCAATTAACGCGAAATCCGACCCCGCCAACTCCGGCAAATTGAAAGTGAACGGGATCCTTCCCTGGAACCAAGGTTTCACGGTATGGCGGTCCGAGGAAACAACGTCCACTAGCGTGCTGCTAGCCAGAGTGCTCACGTGCAAGTCCGCCAACTCACTATAGATACGGTGCCGCGCCGCTCGCTGTTGCCCTATGTACCCGGTCAGGAAGAATGCCGCAATCACCAACACAAGTGCAGGAACAAGAATAAGTCGCCACCCCTTAGCAATTCCACTCTTTGATTTCGAGCCAACCTTCTTTGCGATTCTGTTCCGTAGCTCCGCGCTTGGGGTGTATCGCGATCCCGCCATTTGTACAGTCCGTTTCAGTTGCACCCGTTCCAAAACTTCACCAGAACAAGCCGCGCACGTTCGCAGATGCGCAGCCAAAGCTGCGGCCTCAGCCGCCGGTAGTTCACCATCGAGGTAGCGATCCAGGTCTCCGCGCCACTGGTCACATGCCATACCGGCCTCCCTCGATCTTGGCGCGGAGAGCAGTGCGTAGCGCCTGGCGGGCGCGATACAGCCTCGACATTACCGTGCCAATGGGAATCGCCAGGGTTTCCGAAATCTCCTGGTATGACATCTCCTCCACTTCACAGAGCAGCAAAATCTCCCGGAACTGCACCGGCAATTCTGCCAATGCACGTTGGACGATTTCGCGATTGGCCTGTTCGATGAATAGAACCTCGGGCGTAACCTTCTCCGTCGGCAGACTGTCGCCGCTCTCTTCGTCCAAAACAACCATGGTCTTCAGTCCCGTCCGCGAACTCAGAAACGAATTTCGCAGGATGCGGTACATCCATGCGCGAAAATTGGTACCCGCTTGAAATGACGAAAATCCGCGCAGCGCCTTCGCGTAGGTTTCCTGAACCAGATCCTCAGCCTCGGCCCTGTCCTGGGTCAACCAGTGTGCAAAGTTATAGAGCTGATCGAACAGAGGCATCGCCAGATCTTCAAACGACGCCGCAGTCAGCCGCTGTTCGGACACCCGCATAGAGTAAACCAGCCACACGCCGATTTATTCCAGGAATAATGTGCGACCAGGCAGGTCGCTCGTGGATTGCAAGTTCCTTTACATCGAGCTATTAGCTCGCGCTCGCTTCTTTTGCAGGGACTGCTGCCGTCTTAAAGCTGTCGGCAAATGCATCCGCAATCGTATGGCGCATCACCTTTTCGTATTCCGGACCCAGGAACTTGCGCAGGCGGTCGGTATTCATGATGTACTCCCCGGTCATATAGGGAAAGGCCTCCGGCGGAATCGCCGAGATTTGGCGCTTCCACAGAAACTCCAGCGCCAGGCGCATCGCCAATTTACCCGGAACGCGCAGCAGCTTGGCCTGTGCCATCTCGATACAGCGCCCATAAGTGAGCGGCTCTCCACGCCCAGCGACATTCAAAATCGTCAAGCGTTGGGGCTCCGGATCCCGGTGCAAGATGTGCGTGATCACCCCAGCCATATCGTCTACGTGGATGAACTGTATTTTGTTTTCGAGATACTGTTGCCCGCGGGGAAGCATGCACGGAAGCCGCTTGCCCTCCCTGCGCATCTTCTCCGCCCGCGCGCTCTTGCCGTTGGGAGTTCCGCGAAACGCTCCCAGCAGGTAGTTGCTTACCGTGGCCCCGGCAAAAATGTGCGGACGTAGAATGTAAACGCTACACCCGCGCAGAGCCGAAGAACGTTGCTGTACCACCTCGTCACTCTGCTTTTTATGGATGGCGTAAGGGAGAGTGTGCGCCGCCATCGGCGACTCTTCCGTCGCGGGGGCCGGCAGGCTAGGCCCATACACAGAAACACTGCTGGGAAAAATAAATTGCTTGATGCCTGAATCAGCGGTGCGGTTCGCCTCAGTGATGGCTTCCATGACCCGGGCCGTCCCGGCCACATTGATCTGCCACATGCGCTCAGCATCGAGTACCCCCGAGCGCACCGCGTCGATCACAAACGCAAGATGGACCACCGACACCGGTCTTGCATCCCGCAGCAATTCGTAGAGTGCCCGGGTGGAGGCCTCGTCGCCCAAATCAAGACGTTCGAATCGGAGTGGCAAATCGGTTTTAGGTGCACTCACGTCCAGCCCGATTACCGAGAAATCTCCCAGCAGCGGGAGCAAACGCGATCCCAGGTTTCCTGCGATGCCGGTGACCACGATGACAGGTTTATCGCTCGCCATCAGTTGGGGTTGGACGGAGGGACCGGTTGCGCAGACGGCTGCGAGGTCGGGTTGGCAGCCGGAGCGCCAGCTTGCGGCTGCGTTGGAGGCGGTGGGACATTGGGCCGCGGGACGTGCGGCGGTAGCTGCCCTGGAGGACGCCCTCCCATTGGCCCGCTCGGAGCCGGCGGCCCAAAGTACGCGTCGTTCGTTTCTGTATGATACGAGTTCGCGTACGTGTCCATCATTTCCTTCATTCGCTGGCTCTTCAGTGTATTGCGAATTTCCTCGCTGACCTGATCCAGCGGAAGCACCTGCTTGCTCACCACTTTGTAAATGTAACGTCCGCCATTATCGGTGATCACCGCGGAAACTTCGCCCACTTTCAGATCAAACACCGCGGCGTGTGCCGGAGGCAAACCGGTGCGCCGCACTTTCGGCAGAGTGACCGTAGGCGTCTCCACTTTCATGCCTGCGGCTTCGTAAGCTTCTTTTTGCAGCTTAACGAAGTCTTCCCCAGCGGCGGCTCGTTCCCGCAAGCTCTCGGCCAATTTACTCAGCTCCTGCTCACCTGCTTCCTGTTTCGCCTTATCCGCGGCCTCCTTCGCCTTCTGCTGCTCTTCGGTCAGCTTCTCGCCATTCTCCGTTCTCTTCTCCAATTCCACTTGCTTGTAGCGTGGAATAAAGAGCCGGTCCAAGGAAAATTGCTCATACGCCTCAGGATTTTTCTTGTAGTAAGCCTCTATATCCTCAGGGGAGACTTTCTCCGCCTCTTCCTGCACCGAGCGCTGTAGTTGCTGCGTCAGAATCTGCATCTTCACAACTTTCAACGTCTCTTGATATTGCGGAGTCTTGTCCAAACCCTTGGCTTTCGCCGCTTCCGACATGGCTATGAACTTAGGCAGCGCTGTTGCCAGTTGATGTTTCAACTGCGGCGTGACGTTCGGCGATAGACCATTGGCAATCTTCTCGAACTCTTTCCGCGTAATGACCGTCTTACAGTCCTCTGGCTTCTTGGCAGCGGTCTTTGCGGCTGCCGCGCCAGTCTTGGCTGCCGCGTTAGTCGGAGTGGCCGGGCAGACGCCAAAAACCGTAAGCACGGGGGCGTCTTCCAGAACTTCCGACCCCGCGCTCGCCGCAGTTCCATTTGGAACCTGAGCCGGACTCGGCGGTGTCGTCGCAGTTCCGGGTGGCGCTTGCCCCCAAGCCATTGCCCCCAACAACACACACAGCACCCAACTCTTACTCATACAAAAATCCTCCAGGATTGTAGATCAGGAAGTTGCAATCGCTCGAACCTAGCATCGTAGCATAGGAGCTGCTCTCCGCAGTACCGGCTTGGCCTTCCGTGCAAGTGCGTCTGAAAGCTGATTCCCTTGGCGCAATTCCGCCTTAGCGGCGATAATCCCATCATGTCCGGGACGCCGGCTCTTTACTCACCCAAGGCGATGCGCGCCGAAAAACGCGCCGTGGCCGGAAACTCGGTGCTCGCCGCCCTGCTCATTACCGGCGGAAAAATCGTGGTTGGCGTCACCACCGGCAGCCTGGGCATTCTCTCTGAAGCCGCGCACTCCGCGCTAGATCTCATCGCAGCCCTCCTTACCTACTTGTCGGTCGGAGTCTCCGACAAGCCCGCTGATGCCGATCACCAATACGGCCACGGCAAAGTCGAAAATTTCTCGGCCTTCGTCGAAACCGGGCTGCTGCTGCTGACCTGCATCTGGGTGATCTACGAAGCGATTGTGCGATTATTTTTCCGCCGCGTAGACGTCGAGCCTTCTGTCTGGGCCTTCGCCGTAATGCTCATCTCCATGGTAGTGGATTACTGGCGCTCCCGCGCTTTAGGCCGCATCGCCACTAAGTACGATAGCCAGGCACTCGAAGCCGATGCACTCCACTTTTCCACCGATATATGGTCTGCAGGCGTCGTAGTCCTGGGCCTCGCTCTTATCCTGGCGGGACGCGTCTACAATCTGGATTGGCTGCGCCTCGCCGATCCCATCGCCGCTCTTTTTGTCGCAGGCGTGATCGTTTCCGTGAGTTGGCGGCTGGCGCGGCGCACCGTCGACGCGCTGCTCGACGCAGCGCCGGCTGGGGTCCGCGGTCAAATCACCGACGCCGTTTCACAGGTTGATGGTGTGCTCGAAATCGGGCGCGTCCGCATCCGCCGCTCCGGAAACCACTATTTCGCCGATCTTGCCGTTGGCCTGGCGCGCACCGTTACCTTCCAACGCTCCGAACAGCTTGTCGAAGCTGTCACAATCGCGGTGCGCGAGATCCTTCCCGACGCCGATGTCACCGTTCAACCGCTGCCCCGTGCTCAGCGTTCGGAAAATATCTTCGACCGCATTCGTGCCGTCGCTACTCGCCACAATCTGAACGTCCACGACATCACGGTGCAGGATTTCGACGGCCAGCTTCACGTCGAGCAACACGTCGAACTCGACGAACGCAAGACCCTGAAGGACGCCCACGATCAGGTCACTGACCTCGAAGCCGACATGCGCCATGATGTGCGCGAAATCGCAGCCATCCTCACCCATATCGAAAGCGAGCCCGCCACTATTGAGAAGCCGGAAGAACTGGTGCGCGACGCCGACCTGGAGCGTCAACTTAAAGTTGTCGCTGCGGAATTCCCCGACATCCTAGATGTTCACGAGTTTGTCGTCACCCGCGTTCGGGGACGGCTTTACGTTTCCTGCCACTGCACGATTGCCGACCATCTTTCACTAGTGCGTGTCCACGAGATCCAGACCGAACTTGAAATCCGCTTCAAGCAAGTCGCTCCTGAGTTGTTCCGCGTGCTGATTCATCCCGAACCAAGCACGGATAACCGCAGGTAAAATCTAGCTGGAGTACTTACCTATGACGAACGCCCGCGCCACCTGGATCGAGAAACACCGTTTCAACGCAGTATCCGACAGCGGCCACTCCATTGTCGTCGACGGGGACAAGACCACCGGCAATACTCCCATGGAACTGGTTCTCATCGGACTGTGTGGCTGCACCGGCTACGACGTCGTTTCCATTCTGCAGAAGAAGCGGGAACCGTTCACCAGCCTTGAAGTCCGCGCCGAGGCCGAACGCGCCTCTGATCCTCCGTCCGTCTATACAGGAATTAGGGTGATCTACCGCGTCGGTGGTAAAGTCTCTCGCAAGGCCGTTGAGGACGCAGTCCGTCTCTCGAAGGAGAAATACTGTTCAGTCTCGGCCATGCTGGAGAAGACTGCGAAAATTAGCACCTCAATTGAATACGCCGACGAATAGGCTCACGGTGCCTTATGGCGCTAAGAATCCTGCTCTTCACTCAATCCGGCTGTCTCTCCTGCGAGCTGATGAAGATTTTTCTCGAAGCCAAAGAAATGGTTTTCGAAGAACGGAACATGAGTCTCGACTCCGCCGCCCGCGTGGAGTTGCTCGAAACTTACCACAGTCACACTGCCCCAACCCTGGTGATTTTCACCGCCGCCCGTGCCGAAGTAATCGAAGGCTTCCATCCGGACCGCCTTGACCACCTGCTCTCCGCTGCCTGATCATCGAAGTCATCCCCGAGGATCGCTATTCGAAATACAACTCAGCCCAGCTCGCCGCCGCATCCACTCCGCGGATATTTCTTTATCGCTTCCGCCGCCTTTCTGTGGGGAGTCTCGGCGGCCCTCGGCCGCGCCGTCTTCACCGGCAAGCTTCCGCTAGGCGCCGTCTCCCTGCGTCCCATCGACCCGCTGATCCTTTCCCAAAGCCGCACTACCTTCTCTTTACTCGTACTGCTTCCTCTTCTCGTTGCAGGGAAGGGTTGGCAGCGCGTCAAACTTCCTGCCCGCGATCTCGCCTACTGCTTCGTGCTCGGGACACTCGGTGTAGCCGTCTCCAACTATTTCTATTACGTCGCCATCCAGCGAACCAATGTCGCCACCGCGATCATTGTGCAATACACCGCCCCGGTGTGGGTTCTACTCTATGTGGTGGCTCGCGGCCAACAAAAACTTACAGCGCAAAAAGTGGCTGCCGTAGCCTTTGCCGTGACCGGAATCGGCCTGGTCATCGATCTTTTCGGAGTCGTGCTCTCCGGAAATAAGTCCGGCTCTGCACTTCATCTCGATCCCTACGGCATCATCGCCGCGCTGCTCGCCTCATTCTCCTTCGCGTTCTACAACGTTGGCGGACACCGCATCCTTGCCCGCCACGACCGTTGGCGCGTCCTTGTCTGGACTCTCACCGCCGCTACAGCCTTCTGGCTGGTCGTCAACCCTCCGTGGAAAATCGCGGCCGCTCGATACGCAGCCGTCCAGTGGCTGTTCCTTTTCGTTTTCTCGATGATCTCGGTGCTGGGCGCTTTCTCGCTTTACTTCCTCGGCCTGCAGCATCTGGAGCCCACTCGCGCCATCATCGCCAGTTGCCTCGAACCAGTGTTTTCGATCCTTCTCGCCGCCCTGCTTCTGGGCGAAGTGTTGCGTCCCATTCAGGTCTTGGGAATTGTCTTGGTACTTTCTGCCATCGTGATCGTGCAACGCCCCAGTCGCAGCCTGACCGGGGACCGAGTGGTGGTTGAGCCGATCGAATAAGAGGAATCTCGCTGTTTCCTACCCGGATACCCCGCCAGATTTGACAATGTCTCTTTTTCGAGTCGTGCGATGCTTGGTAGGGTAGTCGCAACCTTTGGATAAACACGGTACGCAAGTGGAGTGCTTATGAGATTTCAGCGGCTCGCCGTACTTCTTGCTTTCCTCGTGACATTCCTCACTCCTTGCTTTGCCCACCACATGGCGGTGGTGGTCGATAAGGACAACAACGTTGGAAACGTCACGGCCGCCCACCTGTCGAGGATTTTCCGCGCGGAGATTAAGAAGTGGCCGGACGGCAAAACTGTCGTCCTGGTTCTGCACAAGGACTCTGCCGGCGAAAACGAAACCCTGGAGCGCCTGATCAAGATGAGCCCCAGCGAATTGAAAACGCTGATCGCGGCTCACAAGGACTCCATCCAGCTCGTGGACACCGATGCGGACGTACTCAGGATCGTGCAATCCACGCCTGGGGCGATTGGGTTGGTGGAACTCCGCTCCGTCGACAACACTATTAACGTGGTGCGCGTCGACGGCAAATTGCCCATGGAATCTGGCTATTTGCCGCATTAGGTTGGATCTGCGCTGGCGAATCGTCCGCCGAAGCACCTCACCTAGGGCGCCCGTTTTCGATCACGCGCATCCGACGGCAAAAGGTCTTCCTCCCACTGCTCCACGCCTGGCGGAACGGAGCCGTTGAGCAAGCCCGCGAAAGCCGCAAGCGCTTTGCGGGCATCTCCAATCAAGTAATAAAACGCTTCCCAGTTATCACTGTCTTCGCCGTCGTGATGGGGAATCACATATTGAAAGTGCGACGCCTCCTGCAGTTCCCGGTAGGCGCTAGATGCACGAGTCTCGGCATCTTCTAAATCCCTCAAGGACAACTCCCCTTTTTGATGCCGAGTCCTCCGCAAGAGCTTGCGCCGCATGATGTCGGTGAGAAGTTCATGAAGGGACAGACACATTGCGTTCCGGAGCTCTTAGGTAGGCGATTTCCTCCTTCGAAAGCGGCGACACCAAGCGAGGATGCGTCTGCAGCGCCCGGCCAATATATGGATTGCCCTCGAACAAGACATCGCCTCGCTGAGGCAAAGACTTCAGTTCCTCGAGGTCCACTGCTTGTAAGTCAGCCCGAGCCTCGAGCACGGCGTATCGTTCATCCCGCCGTAACGCCTCCACCTGAGCCCGCGTGCGAAAGTGAAAATCCACTCGGTCAAGCTCGCCAGGACGTGGAGCGCGGCTGTTAACGAGCACTAATTTCTGAAGTTTGGCGAACAACCCAAGATGGAATTTCCCAAGGGACTTGTAGAGCGGAGTCTTCCCGACGCACGAGGGCCCGCTGAGAATTACAAGACGTCCGGTCTTCTCAGGACTCATGGTTCATCGTCTCAAAGCTATAATAGGAAGCCGCTCGCCGTGGGTAATGCCCAATGATCTTGCTGATGAATCCGTGAAAGCGATGGATCCCCGCGGCGTCCGGTAAGAACAACAAGCTCCGGCAACCACAGCCATCCCGCGCCCCCGGCATAACTCGACCGCTTCCGCGCTCACTGAGCCCTTACCCGTAGCCCTGTGCATCCAAACCCGCGGCACCTTCGCCTCCAGGCAGTCATTCACAACGGATTCAGTGGCTTTCGGGGAAGTCATCAGCAAAACTCCCCCGACGGGCGGCTGGATATCCTGCCCCCGCTCAAAACACCGTCGCCCCTGCACTTCGTCAACGTTGGGATTCACCGGCACTACATCATACCCGCGGTGGCAGAGTTCTTCGGACAGCTTCACACTGAAGCTAGCGGGATTCCGCGAAACCCCCGCCATCGCAATACGTTTATGAGAGAGAAAATCTTCGACGGTTTCCAGGGGCGCATGCCGATTTGCCATATCCCCTCCTGCATGAAGCAGATTGCCCGCATCGCACCGGGCGTCCTGATTGTGAATCGTAGCGGGCTAAGCGTCAGTGATCCGAGACACAAAGCCGCAGTAGGTGAAAATACCTTCTCGCCTTCTTCACATCGCGTGCGATCTGCTCCCGCAACGCTTCCACGGACGGAAACTTGATTTCATCCCGCAGCCGATCAAGAAAACAAATTTCCACCTCACTCTCCGGCGTCAGCTCAATGGGATGAAAATTCAGCAGATGCGTCTCGATAGCAAACGAATCGGCCCCAAACGTCGGTCGGTTCCCCACATTGGTCACAGAATCAAAGCGCTCCACCCCCACACGCGTCCACGTGACATAAACGCCATCCTTCGGCACGAGTTCTTCGTAGCGCGCCAGGTTGATGGTGGGCACCGTGTACTTCGACCCGTAGCCCCGCCCGCGGCCCGGTGCGCTCAGAATGCAAAACGGACGCGCCAGCAAATGCCGCGCTCTGCTCACCCGCCCTTCACCCAGCAGCTTACGAATGTGACTGCTCGAAACCGGCTCGCCGCGCAGCTTCTGCTCCGGATAAGCTTTCACTTCGAATCCCATCTCCTGCCCCAACTGCTCCAGCAAATCCACATTCCCGGCCGCCTTGTGTCCGAAGCGGAAGTTGTAACCTTCATGCACTTCGCGCGCATGTAGTTTCTTTTTTAAGATGCGCTCGGCAAACTGCCGCGGTGTCATCAGCGAGAGATCGCGTCCGAAGGGCAACATCAAGATGGCGTCAATTCCGGTCGCGTCGAGCAAGCGCAATTTCTCTGGTGTTGGAGTGAGTAGTTTCAGTCCCGAGTCCGGCCGCAGAATGCGTGCCGGATGCGGCTCAAACGTTACTGCCACGGCCTTCGCGCCGCTGGTCCGTGCCCTCGCAGCAATCTCGCCGAGCACGAGCGCGTGCGCTCGATGGACGCCATCGAAGTTACCCACGCTTACCAACGAAGGCCCAAACTCCGCCGGAACGTCCTCGAGTTTATGAAAAACCTGCATGATCAATGAATCAAGCGAGCGCTTAACCGCAGAGGTCGCAGAGTACGCCGACAAACCCTAAAGAATTCCTAACCCGCCGATCCTTGAACTTCTCGGGGCTCTCCGCGGCCTCGGCGGTGAAGGTTCAGATTTCAAACTCCACTTTCAGCCCGTCATACGCCAGCCGCACATGCGGTGGCAAGGTTGCGTTGGTTGCCTCGTGTGCCAGATCGTGGCAAATGTGGGTAAAAAAAGCCCGCTTGGCCTTCACCCGATCTACGATGTGGAGCGAATTCTCTACCGTCGAATGCGTCGGGTGCGGCTTGTGCCGCAGCGCATCAAGAAAGAGAACGTCCAATCCTTCGAGCTGACGAAACGATGCCTCCGGAATTTCACTGTGGTCGGTAAGATAGGCAGCTTTTCCAAATCTAAATCCATAGATCTCGACCTCGCCGTGAATCAAACGTACCGGTTCGAACTGAGCGCCAAATATCTCCACCGGACCATCAATCGGCCGCAACTCGAGTCGTGGCAGACCGCCGTATTTGTAGTCCGCATCAAAAATGTAGCTAAACATTTTGCGCAGGAAAGCGGCCGCGTCTGGACGCGCATAGAGTGGGAGCTTCCCCGGCTTGTGGCAATAACTCAGCGGGCGCAAATCGTCGATGCCCAGGATATGATCCGCGTGCGTGTGCGTGTAGAAGACCGCGTCCACCCGCGCGATGCGCTCCCGGATCGCTTGCGCGTAGAGATCTGGCGTGGTGTCAATCAGTACAACTTTGCCCGCAAATTCCAGCATGATCGAAGGACGCGTGCGCCGATCGTGAGGATCGCTGGAGTGGCATACCGCACAATCGCAACCCAGCGTGGGCACACCCATAGACGTGCCACTGCCGAGCACAGTAAGGGTGGCCTTCATACCTTCACTTTCTTGCTGCAACTGTTTGGAACCGGCATGCTCGTGCGGTCACCGCCCCGTGGTTCCCGTGGCTGCTCCGGGCTGTGGCGGACGCGACAGCGCATTGGTCACTTCTACATACGCCATGCGCACTTCGTAGAGGCTGTTCTGCAGAAAGTTTTCTTCCGTGGAAGTTAGATTGCCCTTGGTTTTTTCCGCCAGCAGCGCCAGGGTATCGATGGTCTGGCGTGCTCCGATCATGTCCATCCGTGGCTGCTCACCCTGCTGATGCATCAATCCCAACTGCAGCATCGCAGTCATGTAGAGCGAGGCCAGAAAGCGCTCGAACGTCATCTCGAATTCTTTGGCATCGCGCCCGCTGAGTTCGACGCGCGAGTCCAGCGCATCGGATGACTTTCGGTACGCATCCGCCTGCGCCTGTTGCTCCTCCGCGGTCGGCATCGGAGGGACCTCTGGTCCTGCTGGCGAGTTTGCAGCCGGCACTGCCTCGGGTTTCTGGGCCACGGGAGCCGCAGCCTTGGGTGCTTCCGATTCCTCGCGAACATCCTGCCGCCGCTCGCCGTCCTCCGTAAACAAGCGACGGTCGGTTACCGTGAAACCTGATTCTTGTCTCTTCTCAGCCATAGCGTATGTCCTTTTCTGCGTCGTACAAACGTTGTGATGAACTCCCTCTTCGCTTCCTCCGCGGTTAAAGCTTTTACCGCTGCAGTAACGATTCCTGAGCCAGAGCAACGCCTTCCAGGGGCAACTGGACGACGTTAGCTTTTGCCCCGCCAATCATGACCTCGCGCCCGGGCACTCCCACCTCTCGCCGTATATATCCCAACGCTAACTTGCGTTCGCCCAATGGCAAGCGAACAAGCGCGACGCTGGTAATTTCGCCCACTTCTTTCTCGCCCGAAACAATCTTGGCGTCCGTTGCAATCTCCGCCGAGCCTTCCAATACAAAGCCGGTGAACTTGCGATGCACGTTGCCGCGGGATCGAATGCGCTCCACGATCTCCTGTCCCACGTAGCATCCTTTGTTGAAATTGAGGGCGCGCATCTGCTCGGTTTCCTGTGGCAAGTCGCGCTCACGAATATCCACTCCGTAGAGCGGAACGCCTGCCACGATGCGTTGTATCTCCAGCGCTTCGCTGCCCACCGGAGTTGCGCCGGCGGAAACCAGAGCCCGCCATGTAGCGAAAACATCTTTCGGCGCAAGCCAGATTTCGTAAGACTCATATTGCGCGTCTTCGCCACGCACTACCGTACATTGCACACAGTCGCAATCGCAATTGCATCGCGCCGCATACGTCTGCAGCGGTTCCATTCCAGGAACCTCAATCCCTACCGCCTTCAGGACAGCCCGTGCCTTAGGCCCCGCCACGCCCACCGCCGTCCAATTCTCGCTGATATTCGCGACTTCCACATCATCCATGATGATGTAATGGTCGAAGGTCGCCAGGATCTTCTCAACCTGGCTGCGATCCGTCTCGACGGTTAGCGTCTCGCCCTCGTTGAAAACCAGCATGTCGCCGAGAATGCGCCCTTGCGGATTGAGCAGGAACGCGTACACGCCCCGTCCCGCGGCCAGATCGCGAATATTGTTCGTAACCATCCCGTTCATCCAGCGCACGCGATCGCTGCCCGCCAGCGAAATCCGGGCCCGGAAGCCGAGGTCACGCACTCCACTGCCAATCCGCAAGGCATCGAATTCCCCCTGCGGATCGGAAAAACTGGCTGCGGTTTCGGCCCCGCGGTGCTCGCTCACCCGCATCGACAGCGCCTGATTTGCCGCCTTCGCACGGAGAGCCTCTTGGAGTGGAGTAGAAAACATGGAATATTGATTATAGCGAAGGACGTGGTGATTCATTGCCGTAGGCATTGGAGCCACTCGGCAATTGGAAGTTGGCGATTGGAAATCGTTCTCCCGCCGGGACCCTACCGAGAATCACGCACCGATTCAGATTGGCTTGTGTTAACTTTTCTGCCGTGGACCCGCAAAAGACTTCCAAGAAACGCATCGCTGTGATTCCAGGAGATGGAATTGGACAAGAAGTAATCCCCCAGGCTCTCAAAGTCATCCGCGCATCCGGAGCCGACGTCGAAATGAGCGAGTTCGACTGGGGCGCCGATCGCTATCTCCGCGACGGAATGACCGTCCCTCCCGACGGATTCGCCATGCTCGGCCGCGACTTCGATGCGATTCTTGCCGGCGCCTTCGGCGATCCGCGGGTGAAAACCAATATCCACGCCAAAGAAATTCTGCTCGGCATGCGCTTCAAAATGGATCTCTACGCCAACGTTCGGCCGGTGCGGCTGCTGGATGCGGCGCTATGTCCCCTGAAAGGCGTCGAGCCGAAGCATGTAGATTTTGTCGTGATCCGCGAGAACACGGAAGGCGTCTACACCGATGCCGGCGGCGTCTTCAAACAAGGCACTCCCGATGAGATTGCGATTCAGGAAGACATCAATACCCGTAAGGGAGTCGAACGCATCATCCGCTACGCGTTCGAATATTGCGAGGAACATCCCAAGCTCGACGGCTCGCCGCGCGGCCGGGTCCTCATGTGCGACAAATCGAACGCCATGACGCACGCGGGCGGCTTATGGCAGCGGGTGTTCAAGGAAGTAAGCGGCGAGGATCCGCAGATCGAGGCGCGGCACATGTACGTGGACGCGCTCTGCATGCAACTGGTGCGCGATCCCCGGCCCTTCGATGTGATAGTGACCAACAACATGTTCGGCGACATCCTCACCGACCTCGCAGCCGGACTGCAGGGCGGCCTGGGCATGGCCGCCAGCGGGAATATTCATCCGGGGAAGACGTCGATGTTCGAGCCCGTCCACGGCTCCGCCCCAACGATCGCGGGTAAGAATATAGCGAACCCCTTCGGCGCGATCCTCACCGCCGCGATGATGCTGGCGCATTTGGGATTGACTCAGGAAGCGGACAAGATCGAAGCAGCAGTGCTGGAAGCAGTAAAGCAGAAGAAAACCACGCAGGATATCGGCGGAACGCTAGGGACGCGGGAAGCTGGTGAGTGGGTGGCGGAGCGGGTCAGTCGTGGCGCACTGTCATCCTGAGCGAAGCAAACCGATCGGCAAATGCGGATCGATTTACGTAGTCGAAGGATCCCTGCCCAATAGACCATTCAAGTCAGCATCTGTTTTCGCTTTATGAAGGCAAATGCCTTGCCCAGGATGACAATTGAAAGCTCATAGCTTCCGCCCCACCAGCAGCGCCAACTCCCGCCACTTCCAGTGACAGTCCACATCCACAAATCCAATCTCCCTCAACCATTGTAGTTGCGTTTCCAGATCCAGCAGCTTGTTGGACGGATCTTCGGTCTCGAGCGTATAGCCGATGCAATGCAGGAACTCTTCATGCAGCCCTGGCGTCGGCGAAGCCACGTGTTCCAGATTGCAGAACACGCCGCCGGGATTGAGCAGGCCGTAAATCTCGGCATACAGCGCGCGTTTTCGCTTGTGCACCAGATGATGAATCGCGAAGCTGGAAACGACAGCGTCGAATCTGCCTAGCCCGGGCAAAGGTTTGTCAAGGTTGTGGGTCACGATGGTGACGGACGAGTCTCCCGCGAAGCGCTTGCCCACGGCCTCGAGCATCGGCGGCGAAAAGTCGACGGCCACGGCTTCCACCTCGGCGCGGCTGTCCTCTTCACCTTGGCGTGTCAGCGCCGACTTGACTAGTGCGAGCAGACGGCCATCGCCGGTGCCGAGATCGAGAACCCGCCGTGCGCTCGCGGGAATGAATTCGAGGAGCGTCGATTCACCTTCGCTGCGGTGCAAGATAGAATCGGCGCGGTTGAGATAGTCGCGGGCGTGCTCAGCCGAGGTCCAGCGGTTTACAACGTGTGTGGTCATCATTCGTCCTTGAAGTGAGTATAGGCAAACAGGGTAGACTCGTTCCTAATGAATACCTTTAAGTTGCTAGGGAACGGGTTTGTGGGGACGCTTTTGGCGGTTGTGCTGCTGGTGGGGAACACCATTCCAGCCGCGGCACAGGATCAGGCCTCGCAGGGGAATCAAGATCAAAACCAGGCGGACAAAAATGTCCGGCCCACTCAGGATCAAAGGTCTTCTGGCGACTCGTCCTCGACCGCGCAAGCGCCTTCAACTCAAACCTCTCCCGCGCAAAAGCCGGAAGTCAAGATCACGCCCCGCGAAGCGGAGGAACTTTTCCACTCTGTCGATGAGATTCTGGCCTTCGATAGCAAGCAGACTGGTCTGCCGATCAAGAAGCAGGTCAAGCGCCGCCTCACCAGTCGCGATGAAGTAGAAGCCTACCTGACCAAGCACATGAAGGACGAGGATGTGAAGCGTTTGCAGCGCTCGGAACTGGTACTGAAGAAGTTTGGCCTGCTGCCCCGCGACTTCGATCTGGAAAAGCTGCTGGTGTCGCTGCTGCGCGAGCAGGTAGCCGGTTATTACGATCCGAAGACAAAGACCGTCAATCTGCTGGATTGGGTTCCGATGGAAGAGCAGGAGCCGGTGATGGCGCATGAATTGACGCACGCGCTGCAAGATCAGACGGTCGGACTCGACAAATGGATGAAGCGCGGCGAGAAGGACTTGGGTGAGATCAGAAAAGATCCTACGCCCACCGACATTGAGAACGATGAAATGGATGACTCGCGCGAGGCGGTCGTCGAAGGACAAGCCGAGGCCGTGATGTTGCAGTATGAGCTGGCACCGGTCGGGCGGTCGATCCTCGATTCTCCTGACCTGGTCGATGAAATGGAATCGCAGATGGCCAATGGCACCGACGATTCCACCGTGTTCAAAGACGCTCCCATCTTTCTCCGGGAGTCACTCACGTTTCCTTACAGCTATGGGCTGAAGTTTGAAGTGAAGCTGCTGGAAAAAGGCGGCAAGGAAAAAGCGTTTCCCGAAGTGCTGGCGAATCCGCCACGCACCACGCGGCAGATTATGCAGCCCGAAACTTACTTGTCCGGGGAGCAGATTCCGCCCATGCCCGTTATCGAATTAAAGCGTGACTTCAAGGATTACATTAAGTTCGATATCGGTGGGATGGGTGAATTTGATGTTGCGGTCCTCGTCGAACAATACGCGGGAAAGAAATTGTCGGAGCGTCTGTATCCCGAGTGGCGCGGCGGATATTACTATGCCGCACGTCCCAAAGGCGATGCCACCGCGCCCCTGGGGCTCATGTACGTATCGCGCTGGTCCGACGCTGAGAAGGCCGCCGAGTTTGCCGATATTTACGCGCGCTCGCTGGCCACGAGATACAAGCACGCCGAAGAAATGGGGAAGACTTCGTCCGGCCAGGCGGTGCAGCATCCCAAATATAAAATCAACCTTCTGCAAGGTCGCCACACCTGGACCACGGAAGAAGGCCCCGTTGTCATCGAAGAACAAGGGGATACCGTGCTCGTGACTGAGAGCCTGGACGCGGCTACGACCGACACCATCGAAAAAGAAGTGTTCAAGAAATAGGACTCAATTTTCACCTATGAACCGAGTTAATGTTTCTTCGTCGACTTTTCTTCAGTTTCACTCTCATTCGTCTCTGCCAGGAAGCGTCGCACTTTGGCGGCGACGGTGAACAGTTTTCCCGCGCGCTCGACCGTAAGCTTGCGTTCCTGTCCCGGCGATCCTTCGAGTAGTGACCAAACCTGCCCCATGGTGGAGTCCGGAACCGGGATGCCATCGACTGCGACCAAATGGTCGCCCGCCTGAACCTCCGGCACAGAGGGGGTGCCCTCGAAATCGGCAACGCCGAGGATGGTAAATCGAGTATCGTCTCCCGGGCGCAGAATGAGGCCCACCGCGTCAAATTCAGGAAACTTGAAGGTTCTGCCGATATCGAAATAAGCCATGGAGTGTGCATAGTCGAGTCCCAAGCGGTAGTTCATCATCGCGTCCGAACCGAGCACGCCGGAGATAGCGCTGCCGGCGTTCATTCCGAAGAAAGCGAAAAAACTCTTCGGGAATTCAGCCACGGCCACATCCGTGAGAAAGAGCGGCCCGTATTGCACGCGGTCTACGCGCATCAGCTTCCACTTTGTTTCCTCGTCACCCAGTTCTCCCATGTTGGCGGGACCGACCGCTCCGGTCATGTGTGGCCAGTCAGGATGGCCGATTGCCAGCTTGTCGAATAACTCGTCCGAAAGAAAGCTGATGGACGATCCCACATCAAGGCCCAGGTTGTAATTCTTGTTTTCAATCTTGCTGGGAATCTGAATGAAGCCACTGCTTGTGTTGACCAGCATCTTGCTCTTCACGCCTTTGAAATTAAGACTACCTGGCAGGCCGATGCTGAACTCGCGATCAGGAAAATTGATGAGCACGTCGTAGTTGCGAAGAATGGATGATGGGATTTTGATCTCGGCACTCATACCCGGAACCATGACCGAAGCGGCGCTCTCCGGCCTGAGTGGAATTGTCACCTCCTTCAGTTGAGTGAGAGAGACCTTCATGTCTCCGATCGCGATCTCCAGCGGAGTCGGGGCGGAGCAGGCGCTGGCATCGCAAGTGATTGCAAGTCCCATTAGTTTGGCCACTCGCTGCGACATTTGTAATTCGGGGTCGCCCGTGTCCACCCACCCCCGCACGCGCTTGGTCGACCCATCGGGTAGCGGGAGGTAAACGTCGATGACGACACGGTTGTGATCGAGCGTAATGGGAACCGTAACGGACTTGGGCTCGGGCTGCGACTTGCCTGCATCTTGAGCCAAGGCTGAGACTGCTAAGAAAACTAGCGCGATGAGAACGGTCAAGAATCGCATAGCGAGATTGTAACGGGTGGGGGCTTGCACAAACTCCGCAATCGAAAGAGACACACAAGTGGTCTTGTATAATCACGAGTTTGGTTTGCGCGCGCGAAACAATACAGTAAGCGCTCACTTTTTGGAGGATGGGTGGCTCAAGCGGAGATTGGCATTATCGGTGGCAGCGGTCTGTATTCCATGCCAGGGCTGACAAAAGTAAAAGAAGTACGCGTGAAGACGCCGTTCGGCGCGCCTTCCGACGCCTACGTCTGCGGCACGCTCGAGGGCCGCAAAGTGGCCTTTCTGGCGCGCCACGCGCGCGGACACCGCATTCTTCCCAGCGAACTCAATTTCCGCGCCAATATTCACGGCTTCAAGCAGCTCGGAGTCGACCGGATCATTTCGATTTCCGCCGTAGGATCATTGAAGGAAGAGCACAAGCCGCTGGATTTTGTAATTCCTGATCAGTTCTTCGACCGCACGCGCGATCGCGTCGATACTTTTTTCGGCGGAGGAGTCGTGGCGCACATCGCTTTTGCTGATCCTGTATGCGGGCAACTGGTGGCTGTGGTCGAGGCTGCGTGCGAGAAGGTTGGCGTGACCGGCAGACATGGTGGAACTTATCTCTGTATGGAAGGGCCCCAATTTTCCACTAGGGCGGAATCGAATGTGTATCGCGGGTTGGGCATGGATGTGATTGGCATGACCAACCTGCAAGAGGCGAAGCTGGCGCGCGAAGCAGAAATCTGTTATGTCACGGTTGCCATGGTGACAGACTACGATTGCTGGCACCCGCATCATGATTCAGTGACCGTCGATCAGATCATCGCGGTGCTGGTGAAGAACGCGGAGAACGCAGCCAAAGTGGTGCGCGAGACCGTCGCCGCTATGCCGCGAGAGCGCTCGTGCAAGTGCGGATCAGCACTAGCCCATGCCATTTTGACGGATCATAAGAAAATTCCAGCCGCAACGCGGAAGAAGTTAAAGCTGATTTTGGGAAAGTATCTCAAGGCGAGTGGTCGGTGATCAGTGGTCGGTGATCAGTCAAAACCTAAGGTCTGCGCGACTTTCACTGGCACTAACCACTGACCACTAGCCCACTAAGATAGGGAAGTCAGGTTCACGAATGAGCATCGTGGTTGTGGGGTCGGTTGCATTTGACGACGTCACCTCGCCCTCGGGCAGCGTGAAGGGCATCTTGGGCGGGGCGGCGACTTATTTCGCGCTGGCCGCCAGCTACTTCACGCAGGTGCGCATGGTCGCCGTGGTGGGCGAGGATTTTTCCGAGGAGCACGAAAATGTTCTGAAGAAGCGCGGCGTCGATACCCGTGGCATCGAGCGCGCCTCTGGCAAGACATTTCGCTGGGGCGGGTCCTACACCGACAATCTCAACGAGGCCAAGACCAATTTCACTGACCTGAACGTCTTCGAGAAGTTTCATCCGCAGATTCCGAAGGAGTATGACGATTCCGAGTTCCTCTTTCTCGCGAACATCCAGCCGACGTTACAGGCCAACGTCCGCCGAAAAATGAACGGTGTGCGGCTTACCGGTTGCGACACCATGAATTACTGGATCAAGGGTGCGCGCCAGGAGTTAGCGGAGACATTGAAGTTGGTGAATGTATTGCTGATCAACGACGCCGAAACCAAGATGCTCGCTGATGAAAAAAACCTGCCGCGAGCCGCACAGAAGGTCCTTGCCATGGGGCCGCAGGCATTGGTGATCAAGCATGGTGAATACGGGGCAACGATTTTCTTCCGCGAGGGCGCGTTTGGCATCGGGCGTCATCCGTTTCGTGCGCCGACGTTGCCGCTCGATGAAGTCAAGGATCCTACCGGCGCCGGAGATTCCTTCGCCGGCGGCTTCATGGGCTACGTGGCCTCGCAGCCGGAGTTGAGTCGCGAAGTTCTCAAGCGCGCGCTATTCTATGGTGGCGTGATGGGATCGTTCGCCGTGGAGAATTTTGGTACGGAGCGGCTTCAATCCCTCACCCGCGAGGAAATCGACGCTCGCTTTCAGATTTTTCGCGAACTGACCCACCTCGAATGAAGCCGCAATCTTCGCCCCCGCAGGCGCATTTCAAAATCGAGATCGTGCGCTTGCTCTGGCTGGCGATCTTCATCTCGGTATTTTCGTTTCTCTTCTACTATCGAAATGGAGCATTGCTGCTCTACGGCGATGCCGTGGCGCACATCAACATCGCGCGCCGCGTGTTTGATTCGAGAACTCCCGGGCTGTTGCAGTTGGGAACCGTGTGGCTGCCGCTGCCGCACTTGCTGATCCTGCCGTTTATCGTATCCAAACAGATGTGGCAAAGCGGCTCGGGCGGCTCGATCCCCTCGATGGCGGCGTTTGTGTTCGGTGTGCTGGGAATATTCCGCTTGGTCCGCACGGCGCTGGGCCCCGACAGTGAAGGGGACTACACGGCACGGATCGGTGCGTGGACGGCTGCGCTTTTGTACGCCGCAAATCCGAATCTGATTTACATGCAGTCGACCGCGATGGGCGAGTCGCTCTATCTCGCTTTCTTCATCTGGGTCGTAGCCTACTTCGCAGAATCTGCCCGCGGAAATCCAAAGGTGCTCATCAGGTGCGGGCTTTGCCTTGCAGCGGCGTGTTTGACGCGCTATGACGGATGGTTTCTGGCAGGAGTGGTAATCATCGCAGCCGTAGTAGCTACCTTCGGCTCTCCCAAAGTGCAGGCAGACGGGGTACCCGGAACCGCGCGTCCATCGCCGATTCTGTTGACCAAAGTTATTTTGATCGCTGCGGCCGGACCGCTTTTGTGGCTAGCGTATAACGCGGCCGTCTATCGCAATCCGCTGGAGTTCGCGAACGGACCCTATTCGGCAAAGGCAATCGAGCGGAAAACCGAGACCGTAAATCCGGCAGAGGGGAATCTCCTGGCGGCCGGATCATATTTCTTAAAAGCGGCCGAACTGAACGTGGCCGAGTCGACTTGGCCAGGACGGTTATGGCTTGCGTTGGCTGTGTTGGGAAGTTTAGTGGCGTGGTTTAGTAGACACGGGCGCGTTGCGTTGCTGCTCTGGGTACCTCTGCCGTTTTACGCGCTCTCGATAGCGTATGGGAGCGTGCCGATCTTTGTCCCGCCGTGGTGGCCGTTTTCACAATATAACGTGCGCTACGGACTGCAACTGCTTCCGGCCTTCGCGGTGTTCGTGCCCATTGGAATTTCTTTTCTAGTCCAATCCTCAACGAAGATTCCCGCGGCTGGGCCTACATGGCGCCGCTGGGCGCCTTCCGTAACGCTGTTGGGAATTTTGCTGCTCGCGCTATCGAGTTATGCCGCGATCTGGCGTGCCGATCCGATTTGCTATCGCGAAGCCGATCTCAGCATGAAGGGCCGCGTGGCCCTCGACCGACAAATCGGGGAGTGGATCATGAAACTGCCGCCGAATTCAACCTTGCTGATGTATTTGGGGGAGCACGTCGGCGCTCTCGAGCAGAATGGCATTCCGTTGCGCCGGACCATCAACGAAGGCAATCATCGCGTATGGAAGCAGCCCTCGGATCCCGAAGGCTTGTGGGAGCACGCGCTCGCTGATCCAGTTGCCTATGCCGATTACGTCATCGCCTTCCAGGGCGACCCCGTATGGACGGCCGCGCACGACCACCACTTGACGTCATTAGTCGAGATCCACACCACCGGACAGCCGCCGGCAGTGATCTTCCAGAGGCGACTCACGGATGCAACGCCCAGGCAGAGCAGTACGCGGTAATCACGCAGGTCAACGCTCCGGCTGCCGGAAGCAGTCCGTTGCGGTGATAAAATCCGGCCATCGCAGGCCTTTCCCGGACAGAGAGTCAAATCCATGGACTGGCAACACATTGCCGAGTTGCTACACAAAGAAATGGCGAGCGGTATTGTCGCTTCCTCCCTGGCACGCTTGGTACTGGCCGCCGTACTGGGTGGTGTGATCGGCCTGGAGCGGGAACTGAAACACCGGCCCGCGGGCCTGCGCACCAATATGTTCATCTGTTTTGGTGCAGCCCTGTTCACAATTCTTTCGGATGTGCTGGCGGTGAAATTCCTCGGTGACCACACACGCATTTCAGCGCAGATTATCCCTGGCATTGGCTTTATCGGCGCGGGATCCATTATCCACACTCGCGGGCTGACGACTGGCCTCACCACTGCGTCCACTTTGTTCGTTGTCGCATCGGTGGGAATGGCTACGGGCGGCGGACTCTACCTGACAGCAATTTTTGCCACCGGCTTGGTTCTGGCTGCGCTGTTCTCCCTGGGCCATCTGGAGCTGACGTTCAATCTGAAGACGCCGTTGACCAGTTACGAAGTGACCGGCGCCAGCGTGGAAGAGATCACGCAGGAAGTCAACCGCATTCTCGAACGTCGACACCGCATGATGCAAAATGTGCTCAGTGGCAGTACCGGCCAGCATGTCCGCTTGCAGTTCGATGTCTCCGGATGCAACCGTGATCAGAAAGCGTTGTTGCGCGAACTGCAGGCCTCGACCGTGCTCGGCAGCGCAACGTCACTGGGCCCGGTGGAACTAGAGTGAGTTCATCGCCTTTGGTCATCCCTTTTGTGAAAGCCAGTGCCTGTGGCAATGATTTCCTGTTGATCGATTCCGTGGTCCTCGAATCTGCGACGCTCGAAGGCGATCCGGCTCTTAAGGACGTTGCCGCGCTCACACGTCGAATCTGCAACCGGCATCGGGGAGTGGGGGCGGATGGGGTGGAGTGGATGTATCCGCACGCGTCAGCCGATGTGGAAATCCGGCTGATCAATGCTGACGGTTCCGAGGCAGAGATTTCCGGTAACGGTACCCGATGCGTTGCGGCCTACGTCTGCGCGTCACAACAGAAAGAGAGAATTACAATCCAGACCGGAGCCGGATTGAAAACTTGCACGCTAACTGGCCGGAGCAAATCTGAGTATGAGTTTGAGATTGAGATGGGCGAGGCCACAGTGGGAGCGGAGCTCACAGTGCAGCTTGCAAGGGAGAAAGCGCGCGGGATTCCGGTTTCAATGGGGAATCCGCACTATGTAATGTTTGTGCCGCAGGTTCCTGAAAACTGGCAGCTAAGAGCGGCGGAGATTCAGCGCAGTCCCGAATTCAAAGAGGGCGTGAACGTTGAGCTGGTGATGATCGATGGCAAGCACGACGTAACAACGCGTTTTTTCGAGCGCGGAGTAGGAGAGACGCAATCTTCGGGAACGGGCTCCTGTGCATGCGCAGTGGCGTCGATAGCGACTGGCAAAGCACAATCTCCCGTTCGAGTGCACGCTCCTGGAGGCACTCAGACAGTACGCCAGGAAAAGGGCGAAGTGTTTCTTCGCGGAACAGCGCGATTGGTTTGCCGAGGAGAATTCTTCCTAAACTGATCTTCTCACGTTGTAATGTAAGAAGAAGTCTGAAGTCGTTTTCCTCGTGTGCATTGATGTTTTCGTTCGATAGGGTTCCGACTGCATGTCTTTCTCAAAAACCTCGCTGGTAAAGCCGCCGGCTCTTCTGCCGGGAGATACAGTTGGCATCGTGGCGCCTGCCGGCAATGTAAAGCGCAGCGATCTGGAGGCGGGATGCGAAGCTCTCCGGCGCGCCGGCTACCGGCCGTTTTATTTCGACTCGATCCTCGATCAAGATCTCTACTTCGCCGGATCGGTAGAGCGTCGGGCGCGCGAACTGGAAGCCATGTTTGCGCGCTCGGATGTGAAAGCCATTGTCTGCGCCCGTGGCGGCTACGGCTCCAACTATCTTCTGGAAGCCTTGGACCTTGAAAAGATCAAGGCGCACCCAAGGATCTTTGTCGGTTATAGCGACCTCACGACGCTGCTCACTTACTTCTCCGATACAACTGGATTGGTAACCTTCCACGGCCCGATGGTGGCGAAAGATTGGGCGCACGCCGATGGCGTCGACCTCGCCTCCTGGCAGTCCGCACTCTGTGGTTCAGCCGCTTGGGAACTAAATCTCGGCGCCAGTTCTGGCGTGACTGGATTGGTCGAGGGCGCTGCCGAAGGAATTCTCTACGGAGGTTGCCTTTCCATCTTGGTGGCTTCGCTCGGCACGCCATACGAGATCGAAACGGCAGGTACGATCCTTTTCCTCGAGGATCTAGCGGAAAAGCCTTACCAGATCGACCGCATGCTGATGCAGCTGAAACTGGCGGGAAAGCTTAAGTCTGTGCGTGGTATTGTTTTTGGCGAGATGCATGATTGTTTGCAAACCGCGAATCAAGGTTACACGCTCGAAGATGTCATATTGCGTATCATAGGCAAGCTGGGAGTTCCAATCGCCTACGGAGTGCGCTCAGGACACGTGACGGCCGGCAATATGACCCTGCCGATCGGCGTCCGGAGCGCTTTGACGGTGCGCGATGGAGAAGTAAGTATAAAGATTCTGGAAGCAGCGGTAACTCCAGTAGCCGGGAGAGGTTAATTGCGAAGAAAGACATGAACGAGAAGAAACACATTCATCTGATCGGCATCTGCGGGACGGCGATGGCGTCTTTAGCCGGAATGTTGAAGCAGCGCGGATTCCCCGTGACTGGTTCAGACGCCGCTGCGTATCCACCGATGTCTGATTTTCTCGCCGAGCTGGGAATCCCCGTGGCTCAGCCGTTTGACGCCCGGAATCTTGAGCCCGCGCCCGATTTGGTGGTTGTGGGCAACGCAATTTCACGAGGCAATGTCGAACTGGAGCACATCCTCGATCGCCGCATCCCATTTTGCTCGCTGCCCCAATTACTGCACGACGAATTCTTGCGCGGGAAGGAAGTTCTGGTAGTGGCGGGCACGCATGGCAAGACAACGACTACCTCCATGCTGGCATGGATCTTCCATACCGCCGGAATGCAGCCCTCATTTCTCATCGGAGGCATCGCCGAAAACTTTGGCTCCAGCTTTCACGTCGGGCAAGGGAAGCACTTCATTCTAGAAGGCGACGAGTACGACACCGCATTCTTCGACAAAGGCCCGAAATTCTTGCACTACTTTCCCGACGCTATCATTCTCACCTCCGTGGAGTTCGATCATGCCGATATCTACAGAGATCTCGACGCAGTCGAGACTGCGTTTAAGCGGCTGGCAAATCTCATCCCGCGCCGGGGCCGCATCATCGCTTTCGATGGAACTACAGCCAATGCCGCCGAGAGCCCCAGCCTGGAACGCTGTCTCAGCAAGTCATTCAGCCCAGTGGAGCGCTACGGCTCAGGTGCGCGCGCGCACTGGAAAATCGCCAACCTGAAATTGGATCCGGAGAAAACTTCCTGGACGGTATTTCACGATTCTCGCTCGTGGGCGGATTTTGAATTTCCGCTAGCCGGCGAATACAACGTGTGGAACGCCACCGCAGCCGCGGCAATGGCGGCCGCCTACGGCATCTCGAAAGAAGAAATAGCGGCGGCGCTGAAAACTTTCAAGAGCGTGAAGCGGCGGCTGGAAGTGAAGGCACAGGTAAACGGGATTACCATCATCGACGATTTCGCTCATCATCCCACGGCAATTGCAGGAACCCTGAACGCCCTGCGAGCGCGGTATGCGCGTGCGCGATTGTGGGCCATTCTCGAGCCCCGCTCGAACACGCTGCGTCGCCGCGTGCTGCAAAGCGATCTGGCCCGCAGCCTGGCGGTCGCCGACGAAGTCATCATTGCGGGCGTCTTCCGCTCCGAGGCCGTGCCGGAAAACGAACGGCTGGAGTTGCCCGAACTCGCGGCAGACATTCAGAAATATGGTAGGCGAGCCCGTTTGATCGCGAACGCCGAGGAAATCGTCGCAGCAGTCGCCCCGGAGATGCGGAGCGGCGATGTGGTCGCGATTTTGTCCAATGGCGGCTTCGGCGGCATCTATGAGAAATTGCCGGCTCGTTTGAGAGCGCTTGCAGGAGAGGCCGCTACCAGCAATTCGGCGAATGCGGCAGGATCCCGATGATCGTTTCCGATGCGGCTCGGGGCGCGGTGCGTTATCTTCTCCGTGTCGCGGTCATCGTAGCCGCTGCTCTTGCGCCCGCCTACGGCGTAACCAACTACACAATCTCTCTCGTTAGCCCTGCGCAGCATCTCTTGGAAGTACAAATCCAGCTACCAGAAGGATCATCGCAGCGGGAGTTGCAACTTCCCGTATGGAATGCGTTGTATCAGGTCCGAGACTTCGCGCAATACGTCAGCTGGATCCGCGCCAAAGATCGCGCCGGTCGCCCTCTCACCGTGCGCGAGCTGGACAAAAGCCGCTGGCAAATTTCCGGGACAGAAGGTGGCGCAATCCTGGAGTATCAGATCTACGTCGACTCCTTCGGTCCCTTCGGCGCTCAACTCACGCCACATCATGCCTTTTTCAATCTGGCCCAAATTCTGATGTATCCGGTCGACGCGCGAAATGACCCGATAGTCGTGCGTTTCAACCAGCTTCCGGATGGATGGCGCATTGCCACGCCGCTATTGTCCTCGCCCGACGGTAGATTCAGTGCCGAGAGTTATGACCGTCTTGTCGATTCGCCAGTCGAGATAGGAACGTTTCAAGAATCGGATTTCGACGAGGGCGGCGGCCATTATCGTGTGGTGATCGACGCCGAACCCGGCGATTACGACGTGGAAAAAATCGATGCCATGCTCCACAAAATCGTGTCAGCCGCTACAAGTTGGATGGAAGACCGTCCCTTCGACACCTACATGTTTCTTTACCACTTCCCGCGAGGCCCTGCAGGCGGAGGCATGGAGCACTCCTACTCAACCGCCATTGATGTGAACGCCGATGTGCTCGCGCATTCGCTGGAAGCGCTGGCGTCCGTAACCTCGCATGAGTTTTTTCATCTGTGGAACGTAAAGCGCATTCGCCCTCAAACCCTCGAGCCGGTCGATTACACGAAAGAAAATTACACGCGCGCTCTTTGGTTCAGCGAAGGCTGCACCAGCACGGCCGCGGATATCATCCAGTTGCGCAGCGGACTAATGGATGAGAGCCAGTTCGAAAGACAGTTATCGGCAGGGATTGCCGAACTCGAGCGGCGTCCGGGGCACCTGACGCAGTCGGTAGAGGATTCGAGCCTCGATGCATGGCTCGAGGGCCACGCCTACTACCGCCGTTCGGATCGCAGTATTTCTTATTACAACAAAGGCGAACTGCTGGGGATCATGTTGGACTTGACCGTGCGCGACGCCAGCCACGGGCGCGCTTCTCTGCGGGAAGTCTTTCGATGGATGAACCAAGAGTTCGCGAAAAAAGGACGGTCTTTTCCCGACTCCGATGGCGTCCGGGAAGCGGCGGAGGCCGTAAGTCACGCCGACTTAGGCTGGTTCTTCGCTAAGTATGTTTCGGGCACCGAAGAGATTCCCTGGAACGACTTTTTCCGCAGCGTAGGTTTGCGTCTGGTGGTTGGGAAAAACACGGCAGCGGATGCAGGCTTCACGGCTTCACGCAATTTCGATGGCCCCATGACGGTTGAAGCGGTCACCGCCGGCGGCGAAGCCGAGCGTGCCGGTCTGCAAGGCGGAGACACAATTCTCGAAATCAACGGCAGGGCAACAGGACAGGAATCTTCCGAGGCCATCGCTGGACTTGCGGCCGGGGATACGATCACTGTCCGAGTGCGCAGCCGTCGAAGCGCGGAGCGCGAACTAAAATGGAAGGTGGGCGGTCGCGAAGAAATCACATACGAACTCAAGGATATGGACGACATTAGCGCGGAACAACACGCGCGCCGGACGGCATGGTTAAAGGGCGAGGCGCAATCTCTGCCAGCGTCGTCCTCACACTAACAGCAGGCTCGCGCCGAGGCGCATCAACTCATGATCCGAACCGTCGCAATGCTGGTCTTCTGGGCACTCGCCTTGCCCGTGGCGGCGCTGATCGGATTCCCCTGGACGTTTATCACCGGCGATATTCGCCTCCTGTATCGCATGTTCATGATTGGAGCGTGGAATGGCATACGCCTTACCGGCGTCCGCGTAAAAACCGTTGGCCTCGACAAACTCGACCCGGCGCGCACCTATATCTTCATGTCCAACCACGTTTCGAATCTTGACCCCCCAATAACCGTTCCGCTCATTCCGAAGCGCACCTCGGTATTGGTAAAAAAAGAGTTGTTCAAGGTTCCTGTCCTGGGGAAGGCGATGCGCATGGGTTCACTGATCCCAGTGGATCGCGGCAATCGCGACGCCGGTATCGAGTCCGTGCGAGCTGCCAAAGAGGTCGTGCAGCAGGGCCTGAATATGACGATCTACGTGGAGGGTAAGCGTTCATTCGACGGCAAACTTCTCCCGTTCAAAAAAGGCCCGTTCTATCTCGCGATGGAATGCGGTGTGCCCGTGGTTCCGATAACCATCACAGGCACACCTTACGTGATGCCGAAGGGAAGATTCGCCATCAAGCCGGGCCTGGTGACGGTGAATTTCCATCCGCCAATTGAGCCCGAGGATTTCGGCAGCCGCGAATGTCTGATGGAAAAGGTCCGCGCGGCGATCGATAGCGGACTGCCCGAGGAATACCGCGAAACCGCATCAGCCACGAAGCTCGCTTCATCTTACGAAGACGATTAGCGATCTAATCGGCGGTTCCTTGCGTTGTTTCGCGGTGAGCCGCCGGAGAGCACGGCTATTTTTTCCGAGTCTTTGCCCGCAGCACCCGCGCCATCTCCGGCAGCTTCGACAGCAGCGCGGAATACTTCAGCCACAATTTGTGGTCCACGGCGGGCGCGCCGCTGACTAACGCGCCAGCGGGAATGTCGTTCGCTATGCCACTCTGTGGAGTAACAATCGCGTCGTCGCCAACTTTACAATGCCCAACCACCCCAACCTGGCCTGTCAGAATCACACGGTTGCCAATCTCCGTTGAACCCGCAAGGCCTACCTGAGAGCAGAGCAGGGCATCCTCTCCCACCCGCGATCCATGACCGACCTGGACGAGGTTATCAATTTTGACCCCGCGCCGGATGCGAGTTTCTCCTACGCTGGCGCGATCGATGCAGGAGTTCGCCTGAATCTCCACGTCATCCTCGATCACGACCGGAGCCGGCTGGGCAATCTTGTACCAATGCGCATCCCCTGTCTTGGCAAAACCAAAACCGTCCGATCCGATCACCACCCCATTGTGTAGCACAACGGTATTGCCGATGCGGCAATTCTCCCGGACCACGGCGTGCGCGTGCGCAAAAAACGTTTTTCCAATCTTCACTCCACGATAGATCACCACATGGGCGAGTAGTACCGCGTCATCTCCAATCTCGACATCCTCATCGACTACCACGTAGGGACCTAGGTGTGCACCGCGTCCGATCTTGGCCGAGGAATGTACCACCGCAGTCGGATGTACTCCCGGCGCATATCGCAGCGGCTGATGGAAGAGCTCAAGCGCACGGGCAAATGTGAGATAAGGATCTTTGGCCCGCAGCATTGCCGTTGGAATTGCAGGAAAGTCCTCGGCCACAATCACCGCAGACGCCTTCGTCGAGCGCGCTGCCGCCCCGTACTTAGGATTAGAAACAAACGTCAGTTCGCCCGGCCCCGCCTGTTCAATGCCGTTGAGCCCGGTAATCTCGGTATCAGGCGAACCGTTCTCGAGCCGCGCGTCGAGCGCAGCCGCAATGATAGAAAGCTTCATAGGGTAAAGAGAGTGGATCAGCGAAATTGTAACGGACACGCACGTGGAACGACGAGCAGTCGTCAAAACCAAACGGCTGCCCAGAACAAAGAACCGGAATCCGCCTTACTGCACAATTAACGAAAAGGTCGCTTGTTCGGAAAGCGATCCTGCCGCTGCTGTAAGCGTTACAGTGTACGTGCCCGCCGGAGTGCCGGGATCTTGATGCTGTTGACCTCCGCCCCCTCCTCCACTTCCGCTTCCGCCTCCACACGCGGGGAGCGTCACCAGTAGCGCGAGCACCATCAGTCCTAGCAGCGCGGCCGAGCGCCGTCGTCTGGGCGTAGCAAGCAAGAGAATACCCGCCAATGGCAGTCCTCCGCTAAAGAACGTGGCGAGGTAGTACCGTCGATGGTTGGGCTGAAGCATCGTGAGGTGCGGCGCAGTCGTGGGCACCGTAATGTTGACGTTCACCGGTGTATTTGGTCCACTCCCCGCGATTGGAGTGGAGCTACAAGTTGCTTCCGCCGGCAAGCCGCTGCAAGTGAAACCGACTGCCGTAGTGAAGTTGCTGGAAGCGATAAAGCTCACCGTGCTAGTGCCAGACATTCCAGGGCTCGTGATCGTGACATTCGTGGGCCCTGAAATTCCAGCGAAACCCGGCTGGATGGTGAAAGTCACCGGCTGCGCAGTCTTGCTTGAATTGAAGCTGGCGTCACCAGCATAGCTGGCTGAGATACTATGCGTGCCGGCGTCAAAGTTTATGACACCGGCCCCAATCGACGTGTTGCCTTGGCTATTTAAGCTGGCCGGATTAGCCACAGGATTGTAGATCGGCCCCGGCAGATTGCACGCTACTCCATTACAACTATCGGCGAATGTGACCATCCCCGTCGGTACGCCCTGACCCGATACTCCAGCCACGTCGGCACGTACAAATACGAAGCTGCCGAAAGGCAACATGGTCCCGGACGGAATCGAGCTGCTATTCCGATCCACCGCGGACACAGCCGTCGTACTGCCTTCCTGCGTCACAGTTACCTCAACCGGGTTAGAATAGCTAGGTCCAAACGTCCCATCGCCCGCATAATAAGCCGCAACCGTGTAGTTTCCGCCTGGCAGCTGAGTTGTTGACGTTGTAAGCGATCCCGCGTTCAGCGTGTATATCGGAATAGCAACAGACGGTCCGCTGACACCATGCCCGGTAGTTAGCGAAGCAGTACCAGTCGGCGTGCCAGTGCCTGTGACAGGGACCACCGCGATGGCAACACTAACAGAAGCGCCATGAGAAACGCTGATCGGAGCAGTGGATGAGTTCAGCTCCAGCGTCGTGTTCGTTGTTCGGAACGCGGAAGAGACAGTGGACCACGCATTAGCTAGGTTAGCGATGTTGACTGATCCTAAGCCAGAGGCGAGATCGAAGCCAGTCCCCGCCGCATATAGCCCATCGGGGTATCCGACCTCGCCAGGAACGGAATTGTTGCCCACCGTCACGTCGTTGAAGACACAAGCGCTGTTCGGCAAGGTGGACACGCTGGATCCGTTGCACAAGCCGTTCAGAGTCGTATTCGCCTGCTGCGCTTCGGCCAAAGCGTAAAGCACGTAATTCGCCAGTCCTTGCCGCCCTCCTGTGAGAGTTCCCACCTGCCCCGTTTTCGCTTCGACCAGCGCCATGATTCCGGCAAAGGATGGCGCTGACGCTGAAGTCCCTTCCACTCCTTCAAACCCTATTTCGTTCTGAGCGTTTGGAACGCAAGAACCCTCGATGCAAAGCAAATAGGGATCGTGACCGGCGGCGCTGAGCGAGACGTCCGGAATGTCTCGCGCACCGTCATTAGGCATACCCGTCAGCGCGAGCGATTGCCACGCCGGCTTCGGAAAATAAACGCTCGCCCCCCCGGCTCCCGCTGCCAACGGGGGCTGACCTGCCCCGCACGCTGTCGTACAGGTTTCATTCCACACATCTTCCGGAATGTAAGACTTGGCAGACCCCAACGAACTGCTATTCGTAGTGTTCCAGTAGGTGGCGTCCTGCCCGTTTTCGTTGAACATCGTACCGCCCACCGCTACGGTGAATGGCGTGGAGGCCAAAACATTAACCGAGACCGGCCCCTGCGCCGTGGTGTCCGTAAGGTCGTCGCAACCTGCGGCCCCGGCGTCTCCCGTAGAAACCGTGTAAGTGATACCCTGCGCGGCAGCTTGTTCGGCGAGAAAAGATATCCCTTGCGCGTCGGTCGTAGTAACGTCCGCTTCGCAGGATCCAAAACTTTCCGTCATTATGTTGAAGAAATTGTTTTCAATAATGAAAAGCTCAGAGAGGTCAATGCCGTCGGTAGTATTTGTGGTGGCCGAAACTACAAGAGCTACGGTGGCGTCGGTCGCCAGCGCGGCAGACCACGAGGTGTCCAGAGTTGCCTCCACCTCTTCGTCACCGCCCAGATCACCAGGGTCGGGCCCGTTGAGAAGAATGTTGGTAAGATTCGCAGGCAATCCAAAGACGTTCTGGAAATCAGATACATCCTGGCCGCCATTGAAAAGATTGCTGCGACCCACGATCCCGATTGTAATGCCGTACCCATTGACACCGCTCTGTTGTACCGGTCCGGCGTTATAGATGATGCTGTAGTCCGCGGGAGTAAGCGCATGCAGTCCGTTCGCGGCCGTAAATTGCGGCCGCGAGCCGGGCGTGAATTTTGCCGGAATATTCTTCTCGACCAAGTGAACGTTGGGTTTTTTCAAGAAATTATGCAGCGTCAACACCCCCGCCACCGCCGGCGTCAGCGCCGCCGGAATCGAAGGATCGCTGGAATTCGCCCAGTGCTGTTCTCCCTTCACTACATACTTGTGAATCGACGTATGAAACGCCTCTTTCACCTGACTGGCGGAGCCCGAAAACTCAAGCACAGTACGCCCTTTTGTCGTGCCAACCTGAAATCCATGAGATTGCAGCCATGAGGTGATTGTCTGCATGTCACCATCGGTGGGTCCAAACTGCTGGCCAAACTGCTCAGGCGTCAGCCACTTGTGATAGTTCAGCGAGGCCTTATCCTGCTGATCTTCGAGAAGTTTCCTTAGTGCGGCTTCTTGCTCCAGGCTCCGCTTCAACACCAAGAGCATCCGCTGCATGGGCAGCGTGGCGGGCGCAGTTCCCAAGTCGAACTCCGGACGCGCGAACGGGTGCATGTTTCCTTTCAGCACGGTCACCTGCGCCTCATCGACAGGTTGCGTAATCAAAGGACGCTCCACGTTAGCGCTCGAAGCTGTATTCGACTGCTGCGCAAGCAACGAGGAAGGAAATGTCGCCGCCAATGCAACAAGGATGATGGCAAACCCTAGACGAGAGGAGAAGCGGCAGAAAGCTCTCACGACTTCGGCACCTTTACTGAGACATAGCTATGCCTGCGGAGAACGGACGGGGGTAGGAGGAAGGAAGTGGCCCGATCCATCTCGCCACACGAACAGGTTCCTGTTCGTGTGGGACCAGCCTTTTCATCCCAACGTCCTCAGGATTGCAACTGCATTTCGGCACCGTCACGGGGCTCCATCGGCCATCTTCCGGGATGCTCGCAGAGAAGGGACCAGCCTGGAAAATCGGGCCGCTCTGAGCTTCACCAAGGGGAGGCGAGCTTTACTCCTCGAACATTGGCACTTGCCGCTGGTCTTCGACAGCACCGCGGCGCGGACGACGTGTCGCGCCGATGACGGCCAGCACCGTCAACGACTCCAGCGCGGTCCGCGGAACGAAGATGCGTTGCGTGTTCGAACGCTGGTCCGGCGGACTGATCAGAAAACCCTCGGGTGTAGTCTGCGTCAGGTCGGCCGGCATGAGTCCTTCTAGGATTTCGTTGTCCTTGAACCGCAGGCGCACCCACAAACCCTCCGAGCGGGGACGGGAAGTGAACGTCTTGCGAGTAAGCGACTCGGAGTCGCCGAACTCGCGCACGAAATAGACTCCCTTGATCTCGTGCAGGTCCATGGCAACCACGTTTCCGGCCGTGTTCAGCAATTCCAGCTTGCCCTCTTTCACAAACTGCGCTGGCGAAACGTATCCGGAGACCGAATCCCGGTCCATCTTGCGGACGATAACTTTCTTATGAGTCGAGGGCATGGAGGCCGCGTGGCTTCAGAGCTGTGTGGGAATGAACCGTCCCGCACGGGTGATTCTCGCACTATTTCACCCGAAATCGCCGGAATCCACGTTGGCAGTAGCCAAATCGTAAACGTTGTGTTATTCCTTTAAGTTGCCTCGGTGTGACCAAAGTCCTTATAAGTCTCTTGTATTGAATGGCTTGTGTTGGGTAGGGAGCGGGTTTGCCGGGGTTGGGCCGCTTCGACCTGTGGAAATCCTGTGGAAACTTCAGGTTGAGCTGGATTGCCGTAGGGAAGCCGACTCGGTGGCCGTTTGATCTGGATCGCTTGAATACGAATGGCTGATTACATCTACACCATGGAAATCCGGTTGACGCCGGATCAGATGAAGGGCGTCAACCTCGTGCAAGACGTAGCCCGCGCGGCGGGAATCACTCTCTATCTTACCGGCGGCGCGATCCGCGACATCATCAGTGGTTTTACCATCCGCGACCTCGATTTCACCGTCCAAAGTAATCCTCTCAAACTGCAGAAGGATTTCGAACGCGCGGGCGCCCAACTCGTCGGCCACGATCAAGATGTCCGCACGCTATTTCTGGTGTTGCCCGGCAACGTACGCGCAGAGATCGGTATGGCCCGCTCCGAGCATTATGAGAAGGTTGGCAAGCCCCCGGTCGTGGCTCCTGCCAGCATCCAGGAAGACCTTCGCCGCCGCGACTTCACCGTCAACGCGATGGCGCTTTCACTGAATGAAGGCTCCCGCGGTCTGTTGCTCGATCCCTTCAACGGCGTGGCCGACATCGAGGCCAAGGTTCTTCGGATCCTCCACAACTATTCCTTCGTCGAGGATCCCTCACGGCTGATTCGCGCAACCCGTTTCTCCGCCCGTTTCCACTGGCCGCTCGAGGAACGCACCCAGCAGCGCTACGACTCGGCCAAAGAGAATAAATATATCGAGCACATTTCCAAGACCGCGATAGGACACGAGATCGCTCAATTGGCGCACGAAGACGACCCGCTGGCCGTAGTGCGCGCTCTGGAGAAAGAAGAATTCCTGAAAGTGCTGCACCCGCACTGGACTGTGGCAAAGGTCGATACCAGCGGCCTCAGCCAGCTGATGAAAACCCGCCAGCAGATTGTGGATCTGGGCTATACAGTCGATCCCTCGGCTGCGGTGATGTATTTCCTCACGGCGCACCATTCCGATAAGGATGTCTCCGATCTGAGGCGCCAGATTCCGCGCAAGGATTTGGTCGAGGCCTTGCGGGACATCGAGGATCATGCCAAAGACTTGGCGAAACGGTTGATGGGGAAGGAAGCAGCAACGCCTTCGCGAACCTGGAATCTGCTCTCCGCCGCGCGTCCGGAGATGGTTCTGTTTCTCGCGGTGACGGCGCGGCAGCAGGCCGTGGCGCAGAAGATCAAGAACTTCTTCACCAAGTGGCGAGACGTGCAGAAGCGCATACCGCTCCCCGAGATGACTGAGCTTCTGATCACACCGCAATTGCCCGAGTATCCCAAGATCGCGCGCGATGTATTCATGCTGTTGCTCGATGGAAAATTACGTTCGCGGACAGAGACCTTAAAATTCCTGAAGCCATTCGCGCCTCCGCCCCCTCCGCCACCTCCTCCGCCTAGGCGCGGTCGTGGACCAAAAGCAGCCGCTACGGCGCCTGCCCCTGTTTCCGAAGTAGCCGGTAAGCCGACAAAAGGCAAAGCGAAGAAAGCTGCAGCGGCTGCCGCAGCAGCCGCTGGTGCGCCTGTTATCACGGCAATCGCCAACGCGAAACCCGAACCGACGGCTAAGCCGACGGCAAAAGCGACGCCCGCCAAAACCGAGAAGCCAGGAAAATCCGCCGCTAAGACCACCGCCAAACACTCGGCAAAGAAGACCCCGCCAAAGAAAGCTGCAAGAAAACCATCCGCGAAGAAGGGCAAGAAGCGCTAGATCTCCACAGCCCTCGATTGCTGAATCCGTTAAGCCGAATCAAGCATATAATGGGGGTATGCGGCGCCTGATGTGTATTGCGGCTTTCCTGGTTTTTGCGGCGTCCTTGCAGCTTGAAGCGCAGCGCGGCGGTAGCCATGGGTCGGCTGGAGGACATGGCGGCTTCGCCGGGCACAGCAGTTTCGGCAACCACGCCTTTTCCGGTGCGCACTCAGCACCGAGCTTCGCCCCACATTCATACGCAGGCCGACGATTTTTCACTACGCCGTTGTCTTCTCGCGGCTTGCATTCCAGAGCCTTCAATCGTTCCGGCGTCGGTTTGCGGATCCGCACCTACGGCCCGCGATTTAGAAGTAATTGTTACGGATATGGATACGGCTGCGGTTGGGGTTATGGATATCCCTACTTGGGCGGCGGAGTCGATCCATATTGGTGGTGGGATTCCGATTCCTCCTACGACCAAGACCAACAAAATCAGATGGGCTTGGCCAACGAGATGAATCAGCAGAGCCTCGCTGAACAACAGAAGCGTCAGCAAGGCGATCAAGATTCCTATGCGCGCTACGCACCTCCGGCACCGCGCGAACCAGAGCGCACGGTAGCCGCCGTGCCCACGGTGCTAATTTTCCGTGATCAGCACCAGCAGGAAGTAGAAAACTACGCCATCGTGGGGCAGACTGTGTGGGTATTTGCGCCGCAGCATACGCAGAAGATTCCGCTCACTGAACTTGATCTTCCGGCGACCACCAAGGCGAATGACTACCGCGGCGTGGATTTCCGCGTGCCCGGCGCGAATGAAGGTCAATAGCATCTCGCCGGTTTTCCACTTCTGAGCTTCGTTCTGTGGATAAAGCGCCGCCTCGTCGCGCGCATTTCCCGTTAGAATGGCGCCAACGAAAATGACATTGAGCCCCGCATCCCAATTCGTTCACCTGCACCTGCATACCGATTACTCCTTGCTCGATGGCGCCTGCGACGTCGATAAGCTTTGCCAACGGGTCACTGAACTTGGCATGCCTGCCGTCGCCATGACCGACCACGGAAATATCTTCGGCGCGGTGCACTTTGTGAACGCGGCGCACAAGTACGGTGTCAAGCCCATCATCGGCTGCGAACTCTACATCTGCAAAAAAGACGACCACAACATCGCGCGCACGCCCCCCGAGGGCGATACCTACAACCATCTGCTGGTGCTGGCCCAGAATGAAGAGGGCTACCGCAACCTGGTGAAAATCACGTCCGAAGCCTCGCTGCACGGCTTCTACTATAAGCCCCGCGTTAGCAAGAATTTTCTGGCCGAGCATTCCCGTGGACTAATCGGTCTTTCTGGATGTCTCAAAGGTGAAGTCGCGGAACGTCTGACAGAAGGGAAGTACGACGCCGCGATCGCCGCAGCTGGAACCTACCGCGACATTTTCGGCAAAGAGAATTTTTATCTCGAGATTCAGGACCAGGGTCTGGCCATGGAGCACAAGATTCATCCTGGCCTCTTTAAGCTGGAAAAAGATCTCGGCCTGCCACTCGTCGCCACCAACGACAGCCACTATCTCTGCGAAGATGACGCCCACGCGCAAGACGTCATGCTGTGCATCCAGACCGGCAAGTCAATTCACGATACTGCGCGGATGAAGTTTGACGGTACTCAATTCTTCGTCAAGAACCACGACGAAATGTATCGCGTCTTCAAAGACTCGCCGGAAGTCTTGACGCGAACTCTCGACATCGCCGAGCGCTGCAGCCTGCGCCTGGAAAAAGTATCCACACCGTTCCCGCAGTTCGACGTTCCACCCGGCTACACCATCGACAGTTATTTCGTTCACGTCTCCCGCGAAGGTTTCGCGCGCCGCCTGGCCGCGTTGCGACCGCTGCACGAACAGAGCAAGCTCAAGCACTCGATCTCGGACTACGAGCAGCGCCTCGAACGCGAACTCGCGATCATCCAGCAGATGAAATTTCCAGGATATTTCTTGATCGTCTGGGATTTCATCCGCTACGCCAAAGAACACGATATTCCTGTAGGCCCGGGCCGCGGATCCGCCGCCGGTTCTCTTGTTTCCTACGCTCTTGGCATCACTGATATCGATCCCCTGCAGCACGAGTTGCTGTTCGAGCGCTTCCTGAATCCCGAGCGCGTGTCCATGCCCGACATCGATATCGATTTCTGCATGAATCGCCGTGGCGAAGTTATCAATTACGTCACACAGAAATATGGCCGTGACAACGTCGCCCAGATCATCACCTTCGGCACCATGGCCGCCAAGGCCGCCATCAAGGACGTCGGCCGTGCTATGGACATCCCCTACGCCGATGTCGATCGCATCGCCAAGATGGTCCCCACGCAGCTCAACATCACGCTCGATCAGGCCATCGAAGATTCTCCGCAACTGCGCGAGGCCATGGAAAAAGATGGTCAGATTCGCGAGTTGATGCAGACAGCGAGAAAACTGGAAGGCATGGTGCGGAACTCAGGCGTGCATGCCGCTGGCGTAGTAATTTCTCCGAAGCCTCTTACTGAGCTGGTTCCGCTGCACAAGACCAAGAACGACGAAATCGTTACCGCCTTCGACATGGTCGCCATCGAAAAGATGGGCCTGCTGAAGATGGATTTCCTTGGCCTCACCACTCTGACGATTCTTACGGACGCGCTGCGCCTCATCCTGCAAACCCGCGGCACCACGATCGCTCTCGAAACCGTCCCCCTGGACGATGCGGAAACCTACGAGAAGGTCTTTCACAAAGGTCTAACCTCCGGCGTCTTCCAGTTTGAATCGCACGGCATGAGAGATGTGCTGAGAAAATATCAGCCGGATTCAATCGAAGATCTCACCGCCCTCAACGCACTCTACCGTCCCGGCCCGATCCAAGGTGGCATGATCGACGATTTCATTGATCGCAAACACGGCCGCAAAAAAGTCGAGTACGAACTCCCAGAGCTGAAAGAAATTCTCCAGGAAACCTTGGGCGTCATCGTCTATCAAGAGCAGGTGATGCAGATCGCCAACCGTCTCGCCGGTTATTCCCTGGGCGAAGCCGATCTGCTGCGCCGCGCCATGGGCAAGAAAAAAGCCGAGGAGATGGCCCAGCAGCGCGAACGATTTGTGGAAGGTGCGGCCCGGCGCAAGTTTCCTCCGAAGAAAATCGAAAAGATTTTCGACCTCATGGCGCAGTTTGCCGGATACGGTTTCAACAAGTCACACTCCGCCGCCTACGCGCTTCTGGCCTATCACACTGCGTATTTGAAAACACATTATCCCGTCGAGTTCATGGCGGCCTTGCTGACTTCCGTCACCGGCAGCACCGACGACGTGGTGAAGTACATCAACGAATGCCGCGAGATGGGCATCCCCGTCGAAGCTCCGGACATTAACGTTTCGGACGCGAACTTCACTCCCCACGGCGAAGCGATCCGCTTCGGTCTGGCGGCAGTGAAAAACGTTGGCGGCAATGCCATTGAATCGATAGTGGTCGCCCGAAAGAAACTCGGCCGCTTCAAATCCATTTATGAATTTTGTGAAAACGTCGACCTCCGCCTGCTCAACAAGCGCGTCCTGGAATCGCTGATCAAAAGCGGTGCCATGGATTCTCTTGGCCGTCGCGCGCAACTGATGGCGGTGCTCGACCGCGCCATGGAGCGCGCCCAGAAAGCCCAGCGCGACGCCGAATCCGGCCAGCACGGCCTGTTTGGAGTGTTTGAGCAGGAAGAGTCCGAGGCCCACAACGGCAAACTTCCTAACATTCCCGACTGGGATGAGCACCTGCGCCTCGCCTCTGAAAAAGAGATCCTGGGATTTTTCATCAGTGGTCATCCCCTGGAGAAATACAAAGACAAGCTCCAGGACCTGCAGGCTCTAAGCATCGTCGAAATCGGCGCGATGACCAGGTCCACGGGTAAGGATGAGACCATCGCCACAGCCGGCATCATCGCCAACGTGCGCGTGCTCAAGTCCAAGCGCGGAGATTTCTACGCCCAGGCCACGCTCGAAGACATGTCAGGCTCGATCGATATGATTGTCTTTCCCGAAGCCTATAAACGGCTGGGCGACAAAGTGAAACTCGAAGTCCCAGCGTTGGTGAGGGCAGGAGTAAGAATTGAAGAGGGAGCAAATCCAAAAATAACCGCCGCGGAAATCATGCCGCTGGAAGACGCCAAAGTCCCCCTCCCGCGCGCCCTTCGCATTCGCGTCCCGCTCGAAACCGCGGCCGAATCTACTGTCGATGACCTTCACGCTTTGTTTCAGGAGCGCAAAGGCGACGCCCGAGTATTGTTCGATGTGGAACGCGCCGGCGATTTCATGGTCGTGATGGAAGCGGAAGGTTATAATGTCCTGCCAGATCGCAGCTTCATCGCGCGGGTCGAACAATTGTGCGGACGTGGCAGTGTGCGAGTGATTTCCTGAATTAAGATCTGCTGAAAAGCATGGATGCCAACGATAAAGCGCAGCAGGAGTTAGACCAGATCGAGCGTCAGGTTGCCGTAATCGAGGCCAGCACCGGGCAAGACGAGGAAACCCATCGTCAGCTCGCACAGCTCCAAGAACGCATCCATACCCTGAGGGAAGAGATGAAGGCTCCCCAGACCGCCTGGCAGAAAACGGAACTCGCGCGCCATCCGCAGCGTCCCCAAACCCTCGACTATATCGAGCGCTTGTTCACCGACTTCAGCGAGATCCACGGTGACCGCACTTTCGGCGACGATGCGGCCGTTATTTGCGGCATGGCTCGCTTTCACGGTGAGGAAATTCTCGTCGTCGGCACCCAGAAGGGCCGGGACATGAAGCAGCGTGTCTATCGCAACTTCGGCACGCCGCACCCGGAGGGCTATCGCAAGGCGCTGCGCGTGATGCAGATCGCGGAAAAATATCGCCGTCCGATTTTTACCCTGGTCGATACCGACGGCGCCTATCCTGGCATTCACGCCGAAGAGCGTGGACAAGCCGAGGCCATTGCTCACAACTTGCGCGAGATGGCGCGTCTCGAGGTTCCCATCATCGCCACGGTCATCGGAGTTGGCGGCAGCGGCGGAGCGCTCGCCATCGCCGTTGCCGATCGCGTTCTCATGATGGAGAACTCCATCTACTCGGTGATTTCTCCCGAAGGCTGTGCCGCCATCATGTGGCGAGATGCCACCAAGAAAGAGTTAGCGGCCGAAGCCATGCATATCACGGCCACCGATCTCAGCGAACTCGGCTGCATTGACGATATTGTTCCCGAACCCGAAGGCGGGGCTCACCGGGATTACGAGGCCGCTGCGAATCTTCTCGATGTCAGTCTGCAGAAACATTTCTCCGAACTCAAGAAAGTCCCTCCCGCTGACTTGCTCGTGTCACGATATAATAAGTTTCGGAACATTGCCCAATTTTTCAAGACCGAGTCCTGAGTCCGAAGTAATCTTTCTCTCCCGTTTTCCAAGCAGGTTCCTCCCAGCTGTGTACAGGCGATTAGGCGTGCCCGGAAAGCGCTGTCGCCGTATAATCATTTGTTCCCCTCAATTTAAGATTCAGGCGGAGAACTCCGCCTCTTATGGATAAGGAAGGTGTCGGGATGGCCACTACGGATGTCGTGCCCCAGGGAGCAGGCGGGCAGTTGAGGCGCAAACGCATCGTCAATGACATGAGCATTCAGGTCGCCACGGTGAATGGCTCAGGCTCACAGAGTTCGAATACAGTTTTATTGCGCGCCATATTCCAGATGGGCGTGCCAGTTTCAGGCAAGAACCTGTTTCCCTCGAACATCGCCGGTCTGCCTACCTGGTACACGATTCGCGCCAACAAAGACGGCTACATCGGCCGCAAGAAGGAAATCGATTTCCTGGTCGCCATGAACGCCGAAACGGCGCAGGATGACGTCATATCATTAGCTGCGGGAGCTTCCGTTCTCTACGACGAACCGCTGGCGTTGGATAAACTCCGCAACGATCTGGTTTTCTACTCTGTCCCTTACGACAAGATAGTGGCTACGGTTTGCCCGGAAGCAAAGTTGCGCAAACTCGTCAAGAACATGGTGTACGTCGGCGTGGTCGCTCAGCTCCTCGATATCGAAATGGGTGAAGTTGAGAAAGCCATCCGTAAACAGTTCGCGAAAAAAGTAAAAGCCGCGAACTTAAATCTTGCAGCCGCCCAGGCGGGCTTCGATTACGCCAAAGCCAACCTGCAAAAGCGCGGCGTCTTTTTCATCGAGCGCATGGATAAGACTGCAGGCAAGATCATCATCGACGGAAACTCGGCCGCGGCGCTCGGCTGCGTGTTTGCCGGATGTACAGTCGTCACCTGGTATCCCATCACGCCATCGTCCTCGCTGGTCGAGACAATGATTGAGTACATGAAGGATTACCGCATCGGCCCCGATGGCAAAGCCACCTTCGCCATTGTCCAGGCAGAAGATGAGCTGGCTGCAATCGGTATGGTGATCGGCGCGGGCTGGGCCGGTGCCCGCAGCATGACCGCGACCGCAGGCCCGGGTATTTCCTTAATGTCGGAGTTTTCCGGCCTGGCCTATTACGCGGAAGTCCCAGGCGTGATTTGGGACATCCAGCGCGTCGGCCCGTCCACCGGTTTGCCTACGCGCACTTCTCAAGGCGACATTCTTTCCACAGCCTTTCTTTCCCACGGCGACACCAAGCACATCATGCTGATCCCGTGCTCGGTTGCCGAATGTTTCAGCATGGCTTCCGAAGCCTTCAATCTCGCCGAACAATTCCAAACGCTAGTCTTCGTCATGTCCGATCTCGATCTTGGCATGAACAACTGGATGTCCGATCCCTTCGAATATCCGACGACCCCCATCAAGCGCGGCAAGGTGCTCGATAAAGAAGCTCTCACCAAGCTCGGCGGCTTTTCCCGGTACAAAGATCTGGATGGCGATGGAGTGGGCTATCGCACGCTACCCGGAACCGATCATCCTGCAGCCGCATACTTCACCCGCGGCAGCGGACACAATGACAAATCGAGCTACAGCGAGCGCCCCGACGATTACGAAAACAACATGGAGCGGCTCAACCGCAAATTTGAGACCGCTCGCTCTTTTGTGCCCCGGCCGGAGATTCTCAAAGGGAATGCAAAAACAAAAATCGGAATCATCGCCTACGGAACATCGCATTGGGGCGTAACCGAAAGCCGCGACCAGCTACGCAACGAATACGCTATTGAAACCGACTACCTCCGCCTGCGGGCTTACCCCTTCACCCGCGAGGTACACGAATTCATTGAGCAGCACGATCGCATCTATGTGGTGGAGCAAAACCGCGACGCGCAAATGCTGAGCCTGCTCAAACTCGACCTGAAACCGGAGCTCATTCCGCGACTGCGCAGCATCAGCCATCTCGACGGGCTGCCGCTCGACGCCCGCTCCGTCACCGACGAACTCAGCACCATGGAGGGTAAGTAAATGGCGACCACGCCCACCGCAGAACCGAAAACCAATCGCATCGGCTTGACTGTAATCGACTATAAGGGCGGCAAGACCACGCTCTGCGCCGGTTGCGGCCACAACGCCATTTCCGAACGCATCATCGAAGCCATGTATGAAATGGGCGTGCAGCCGGAGCGCGTCGCCAAGCTGAGCGGAATTGGTTGTTCCTCCAAAAGTCCCGCGTACTTCATGAATCGTTCCCACAGCTTCAACTCAGTGCACGGACGAATGCCCTCCGTCGCCACCGGAGCAATGCTGGCCAATCGCAATCTCATCGCGCTTGGCGTCAGCGGCGACGGCGACACCGCTTCCATCGGCATCGGCCAGTTTGTTCACCTCATGCGCCGCAATCTTCCCATGATTTACATCATTGAAGACAACGGTGTGTACGGCCTCACCAAAGGCCAGTTTTCCGCCACCGCCGATCTCGGATCGAAACTAAAGTCTGGCGTGATCAACGACCTTCCTCCGATCGACACCTGCGGCCTCGCCATCGAACTGGGCGCAACCTTCGTGGGCCGGTCATTCTCCGGCGACAAGCGCCAGTTGAGCACCATGCTGAAAGCCGCCATCGCTCATCACGGCACGGTCATGCTCGACGTGGTCTCGCCCTGCGTCACCTTCAACGATCACGAGGGTTCGACCAAATCCTATAAATACGTAAAGGATCACGACGAGGCGCTGCAGGAGATGAGCTTCGTCGCCCACTTCGAAGAGATCGATGTGGAGTACGACCCGGGCAGCACGGTCAACGTCACCATGCACGACGGTTCCAGCCTGCGCTTGCGCAAACTGGAAGAAGACTATGACCCAACCGACCGTATCGCCGCCATGACGCGCCTGAGCGAAGCGCATGACAAAAATGAAGTTTTGACCGGAGTCTTCTACGTCAACACCAAAGCACCCAGCTTCATCGACATGCTGAATATTGTTGATGAGCCCCTGGCCACGCTGCCGGAAGCAATGACGCGCCCCGGCAAGGCAGCACTCGACGCCGCCATGGAGGAACTGCGATAAGGCTAGAAGTGTTCCGTGCCCACTATAAAAAACCCTTGTCATTCCGAACAGGGCCGAAGGCCTGGTGAGGAACCCCCCTTTTTCCCCTCTTCCATCGAACACGCATACCGCTACCTCGAGCTCCCCGGCTGCAGCCCGAGTCCCGATCCGTAATACTCAGCCAGCGCCTGTCTCTCATCCTCGGTGAGCAGTGAAGAGATAGTCCGCATCGGCATATTAATGTCGTTGGTCCGCGTCCGATTTGCGAACGCCGTAAGTTGATCCAGAACATACTCAGAATTCTGTGTCATCAGCGACGGCACTCCCGGGCGATACGCAACCGGACCATGGCATGCCTGGCAGGGTGGAATCCCACGCTCTCCGTCTCCAAACGAAACCAGATGAGATGCGATCCCCGCACGCACCGGGTTGGGCTGCGATCCAGGAAAGCTACGATTATCCTGCGGGTCGGTGAACACCGGCAGCTTCGAACAATAAGCCACCACATCACTCACGTCCCGCGGCGAAAGCGATTCCGCAATCGGCTCCATGACACGAGACATCCGTTTGTGACTGCGAAAATCTTCCAGCTGTTTCCAGACTGCCAACTTGTCCATGCCCGCGAGGTTCGGAGTTGAACCCGTGGCGCTAAATCCTTCCGCGCCATGGCAGTGTTCGCACCGCTTCGCGAGAAGCATTCCACGAAAGGCATCTCCAGCCGAGGCCGCCGCCAACGTCTCCTGCGACCACGACACATAGGACGGTACCCTCTCCGGTGCGCTGTCACTCGCCACCAGCAGAAGGGAACTCGCCGCAACCACTACCGCAACGGTCCGCAGGAAATTCCAGCCCCCGAAAAGTCCGCTATTGGACAGCACAGTTCCCCCTTCCGCCCGCGCGTAAAACAGGGAACTGCTCTCGCGGCACAACTTTCAACTCGGATCGCATGGCATAATGTCCCGCTCCGCAAAACTCGCGGCACACGGTTTTATATTCTCCCGGCTGGGAAAACTCGAGCCGCGTTGCGCTTATCGTCCCCGGAAGAACCTTTACGTTGTATTCCGTCCCACTGAAGGCTAGTGCGTGAACAGCGTCAGCGCTGGTAATCCGCAAATGCACCGGAACTCCGGCCGGCACCAGAATACAGTGCGGAACAAATAAATATTGTTGTGCGATCATGCGCACCGTCACCGACCCATCGGCGTTCTGCTCGGTGCCAAGATTATTCTCGACGAATTCTCCCAACAAATGCAGCGAAAGCGGATCAACCTCCCGCGTTCCCTTCAAATACCGCAACAGTGGTTCATCGATCTGGTAATAGCGCGTGGCCGGGATGAGGCACAGAACCAGCACTGTCAGCCAGAACGTTCGCAGCCTTCGCCAGTTCACAGGTATCTCGATGAGGGCAGATTATATCGTCGTCGTGATGATGCACAGATTCGACATGATGCAATCATGTTTCGTACTATTTGCCAATTTACGGGTAGCTCGATTGGGGTATACATTCCTCAGCCTTAATGCTTAGCCGCCGGCGAAGCGATGCTGGCTAGCGGGATGTTTCGATTTCTTTCAGCACCGCGCTGCACCGTTCGCACACGGTCGGATATTTCTCGTCCTCGCCCACATGCGTAGAATAATTCCAGCAACGCTCGCACTTTAATCCGTCCGCTTTCTTCACCTCAACGTGTGCTCCGCTCGTTCCATTGCCCGACCCTTGCACCAGGTTGACCGCGGAAACGATGAAGAAGTAACGCAATTGCTCAGCGTGTCGCGCCAACACCGCATAAGCTAGATCGGATGCGGTAACGATGATCTGCGCCTCCAGGCTAGTGCCGATCAGCTTATTGTTGCGCGCCTCCTCGAGCGCCTTCAGCACTTCGTCGCGCACCGCACGTAGCGTCGTCCACTCCTCGCTGGATTTTCCCTCGCTTGAGTCGGAAGCACTCTTTTCGTCCCCGATAATTTCTCCCGCCGACGGAAACAACGCCAGATGCACGCTGTCTGGCCGCCGTGCGGTCTTCGGCAGATAACTCCACACTTCTTCCGCCGTAAAACCCATGACCGGAGCAATCAACCGCACCAACGCTTCACCGATCCTCCAAATCGCGGTCTGCGCGCTCCGGCGCCCCTGCGACTTCGGCGCAGAAATGTACAGCCGATCTTTGAGTACGTCGAAGTAGAACGCGCTCAAGTCGACGATACAAAAATGATTCAGGCGGTGATAAATCTTGTGGAACTCGAACTCGTCGTACGATCCCTTCACTTCGGAGGCGAAAGCCAAAGTCTGGCGCAGCATGTACTGATCAAGCGCCTCCATCTTCTCAAAAGGAATCGCGTCCGTCTGCGGATTGAAATCCCCAAGATTCCCTAAGATGTAGCGGAACGTATTGCGAATCTTGCGATAGTTTTCCGCGATGCGCAGCATCAGCTGCTCAGATCCCACCACGTCTTCTCTGAAATCGACCGACGCCACCCACAGCCGCACCACTTCCGCACCCAGCCGATCCGATATATCCACCGGGTCCACGTCATTGCCCCGCGACTTCGACATGGCCTGCCCTTTTTCGTCCAGCGTCCATCCCGGCGTGACCACCCCCTTGTACGGAGGCGTCTCATGCGTACCCATCGCGCACAACAGTGACGATTGAAACCACCCGCGATATTGGTCTCCGCCTTCCAAGTAAAGATCAGAAGGCCAGGGATACGTCGGTTCGTCCGCGATCAGGGCCAGATAGCTCGCGCCCGACTCCAGCCACACGTCAAAGATGTCCGTTTCCTTTTCGAACTTCGTGCTTCCGCAGTGCGGACACTTCGTACCCGCGGGAAGGATCGTATCTGACTCCGAAGTGAACCACGCATCAGCCCCAGACCGTGCGAACAACTCAACCACTCTGCGATTGACAACCGGATCATTGAGCGGCTTCCCGCAACTCTCGCAAAGAAACACCGCGATGGGAACGCCCCAAACCCGCTGTCGCGAGATGCACCAATCCGGGCGTGTCGCGATCATATTCGACAGCCGCTCTTCGCCCCAGGCCGGATCCCACTTCACGTGTTTGATTTCTTCCAGCGTTCGTGTGCGCAGCGTTTCGTTTTCCGAACCTCGGCTGCCGGACCCGCCCGGCATCGGCGTTTCCATTGAGATGAACCATTGCTCAGTCGCACGGAAGATCACCGGATTATGACAGCGCCAACAGTGCGGATAAGAATGCTCCGTCTTCTCCGTATGCAGCAAAGCGCCCCGTTGCTCCAGCAGATCGATGATCGGCTGGTTCGCGTCCCACACGCGCTTCCCGGTATATTCCGCCAGCCCGTTGCGCAGGATCCCTTTTTCGTCCACGTTACTGGTGGCGTCAAGCCCATACTTCATGCCAGTAATAAAGTCCTCCGCCCCGTGCGAGGGAGCCGTGTGGACCACGCCGGTTCCCGTATCCATCGTGACGTAGTCGGCGAGCACGCCAAGGATTTTGCGATCCAGAAAAGGATGCTGGAAGCTCAGTCGCTCCATCTTGCTTCCAGAGAAGTGGGCAAGCTCGTGCGGATCCGCAAGATTGCACTTCTCCGCGACATCCTTCGCCAGCTTTGCGGCCACAATGTATACTTCGCCGCCCGATTCCAAAGCCACATATTCTTCGTGCGGATGGAATGCCACCGCCATCGACGCCGGCAGCGTCCACGGTGTTGTAGTCCAGATGATGGTTGAAACTTTTTTCCCCGCCAGCGCCGCATCAATGCTCGCAGGATCATCGAGCAACTTGTATTTCACAAACACAGTGTCGCTGGTGTGATTCTCGTACTCGACCTCCGCCTCAGCCAGCGCCGTCTCATCGTGCATGCACCAATAAACCGCCCGCAGCCCTTTATAGACAAATCCGTTCTCGTAAAACGAAAAGAAAGTCGACAGCACCACCGACTCGTACTGCGGATTCATCGTGGCGTACGGACGGTCAAACCGGCCAAACACGCCGATGCGTTTGAACTGCTCCCGCTGTAAATCGAGGAACTTTTGGGCATACTTCCGACACTCCGCCCGCACGTCCGTCGGACGCATCTGCAGCTTTCTGCCGCCCAGTTCCTTATCGACTTTGATCTCAATCGGGAGGCCATGACAATCCCACCCCGGTACGTAGGGTGCATCAAAACCCGCCATGGTCTTCGATTTGACGATGAAATCCTTGAGGCACTTATTCAGCGCCGTGCCCATGTGGATGGGGCCGCTGGTGTAAGGCGGTCCATCATGCAAAATGTAGGTTGGCGACCCCTTGCGAGCCTCCCGGATACGCTCGTAGATTCGTTCCTGCTCCCAGCGGGCCAGCATTTTCGGCTCATTCTGAGGCAGATTCGCCTTCATGGGGAAGGCAGTTTTAGGCAGATTGATGGTCGCTTTCAGTTCGAGCAGCACTCGGTTGGTTTCTCCAATGGATTGAATCTTTTTATTATAGGGAGCCGTCCCAGGAACGTCCATTTGGCGGAGGAGGGAAGGAAACACCTATGTACCAGCGCGATACTACGAGGTGACTTGCATCCCCAGGCACTCGGAAATACACTTCGTAAACCGGGGCGGGAAGAGGTACAATTTTATAAACAGCCAAGATGGACGGATGATCTTGTCGCCTGGGCCCACGATCACGACAATTAACGAAGTTAGGCGAGACATAAAAGGCAACTTGTTGGAAAGACCACTCATCTGTGTTAAGCAGGGCGTCGGGTTGGGGTCAGCCCAGCCTCTGTCCGAGCCAAAACAGCCGAATCGGGGAACATGTCATCAGTAGAAGCTAATCCGCCATCCGGCCAAGAACCGGAACTCCATCTCCTGCTCGCTCCCGACACCTTCGAGCCCCTGTGGAAATCCCTGTTTCGCGGACTGGATGAGTTCTTCTTTCCCAAGAAGCTTCCGCCCCTCCAGCTGGAATCGAAGCCGGTTCCGGTCAAAGATATCTGGGGCTTTTACAACTACAAGAAGAACGGAGCCCTCGGTTCCACGGTCGCTCACGTCATCGTCATCGCTCTGATCATCGGCGGCACCATCATGGGGCGGCGCATCGTGACCAAAGCCGTGGCCAAACCGCAAAGCACCACCGAGTTGATCGATCCCGGCGATTACTCCTTGAAGCCCGCCAAAACACAAGCCGGCGGCGGTGGAGGTGGTGGCGACCGCGATGTGCTGCAAGCGTCCAAGGGACGCTTGCCGAAGTTCTCTATGCAGCAGATCACACCTCCGACTGCGGTCATACGAAATTTCAATCCCAAGCTTGCTGTTGAACCCACGGTGGTTGTTCCGCCTGACATCAAGGTGGCAATGAACAACCTGCCCAACCTTGGCGACCCCAAATCTTCCGCAATCATCCCGTCAAACGGTACCGGCTACGGTTCTGGAATCGGTTCCGGGAGCGGTGGCGGCGTGGGTTCAGGTACGGGTCCCGGCGTAGGTCCGGGCGAAGGTGGCGGCATGGGCGGCGGCGTTTTCCGCCCTGGTCGCGGTGTCACTCCGCCGCGTCCCATCTATTCTCCTGAACCGGAGTTCTCAGAAGAAGCTCGCAAAGCCAAGTATCAGGGCACCTGCACCCTGATGATCGTGGTCGATACCGACGGCCGTCCCACCAATCTTCGCGTGGTGAGCTCCCTCGGCATGGGCTTGGACGAAAAAGCCCTCGAAACCGTCCGCACCTGGCGCTTTGAACCCGGACTAAAAGACGGCCACCCTGTTAAGGTCGAAATGGCCGTCGAAGTCGACTTCCACTTGTACTGAGACGATCGTTTCTAATCTTTCCGGATCACAGCCAAGTGCCGCACCACGCGCTGCCGAAATCCCAGTTTCTCGTACAAGTCAATCGCGCGCGCATTATCTTCCCTGACATGTAGAAAGGGAGTTTCCCCACGTTCCCTAATGCGTCGCATCACTTCGCACATCAGCACTCGAGCATAGCCATGGCCCGTATGTTGCGGATGCGTGCAAACTGCGCTCACTTCTGTGTACCCGGGAACTTTCAGCCGCTCGCCAGCCATCGCTACTAGCTTTTTCTCGCGAAAAATTCCAAGGTACGTGCCCAACTCATGAGTACGCTTGTCGAACGGCCCGGGTTTGGTGAGTGCCGTCAGCTCGATCATTTCCGGTGAAAGCGTAGTATTGAGTTCGACCAATTCAGCGCCTGACGCAATTCGCTGAGCTTGAGCGGAATGAACGTTTACGCAAACTATCTGTAGCAAGGGAGCCCTCGCAACCAGCGTCCATCCCTCCCGGTCCCGGTACGGGGACTCCAGGAACAAGGCAATCGTTCCCCCTGATCCCAACAATCGCTGCAATGATTCATAGCCTTCCGGCGAAGCCTCCTGAAAACCGGCGAGAGGACTCACCTCCGCCGTGAACCTGCGCGCCCGTTCAAACGATTCGGCGAACTCTACCTGCCGCGTGGTCAGAGCCTGCCAGATCACATTGTCGAGCGGATGCATTTTGATCAGCTTTCTGATTGGACTGATCGAACAACCCTGTGGACACAGTAGTTGCGTGAGCCCGATAGCACTATCCGAACCTTGCGATCAAAGCCGGTGGCTAGAATGCGCGATATGCTGGGCAAGGGAAGAGCACGGCCACACAACTTGGGCTAACCCCGATGCCCATTTGATTTTGAGTGGCGCCGCGCTTTCAGCGCTGCGGTACAAGGCTTATTTTCACGACCGGCTTTAGCCGCTGCGGCGAGGGCCTCATACCAAACCGGGGCCCCTATTCCTTCAGATCGACGTGCTTCACGTCTTCGATCGAATGCCCTAGGAAGCGCTCGCCCAGTCGCCGGAACTTCTCTACCGAGTCAGTGGCAAAGAATCTTAAGCGCGGCAGCGCCCGTCGCTCCTCATGAATCTTCGCGGCGGGCGACAGAAGCCCCTGCAACTGGCTGGCGACCACGCGAGCCGTAGATTCAGCCGAGTCCACAATGTTCACATGCGCTGGCGCCACGCGATGCAGCAGCGGCTTGAGCAGCGGATAATGTGTGCAGCCCAGCACCAGCACATCCGCCTCGCGGAACCCGTCACCGAAAGCCTCACCCAGATAAATCCGGGCAATCTCCTCCGTAACGGGGTGATCCACCCACCCTTCTTCCACCAACGGCACCAGCAGCGGACATGCCTTCTCCCTCGCCTCCAACCCGCGCGCCTCAAGCGCCTTCCGGTAGGCGTGGCTGCTCACTGTTGCTTCGGTGCCAATCACCACGACCCGTTTATTCTTGCTGGCCAAGGCGGCGGCCTCCGCGCCCGGTTCCACCACCCCCACCACGGGAACATGCGCCGCCGAAGTAATTCGGTCGAGCGCCAGCGCTGTCGCCGTATTGCAAGCGATCACCAGTACTTCGGCCCCCTGATCCTCCAGGTAGTCGGCAGCCTCGCCGGCGTAACGCGACACTGTTTCGACAGATTTGGAGCCGTAGGGAAGCCGCGCCGTATCGCCAAAGTAAATGTAGTTAGCGCTAGGAATGACTTCAAGTAACGCTTTAAGGACAGTCAGCCCGCCGAAGCCGGAGTCGAACACACCAATGGTAGGCCTGCGAGTGGTCATGGTGGGAGTAGCTGCACTTCGATCATAGCAGCGCGGATGGTTCAGGGCCGATGACCAGATTTGTTCCCCGAGCGCGGCTAGTTCTGCTTGTGCGCACTGCCAGTCGTGGCTCCAGCAAACTCCGAGCTCCTGCCGCAGCACGCACCCGGTGGGATCGGCGCTCCGTGCGGGCAAGTGCGCGGATGTCCCAGGAATGCACAAATCTTATCAGTCGCGTCCGGTGAAAGGATGTGTTCGAACTTGCACGCCTGCTGCTCGATTTCCGACTCGCTGTCCATCGCAAGACAGTCCGTGAACAGCCGCTCGGCGAGCCGGTGACGGCGAATGATGCTGCCCGCTCGCTCGTGCCCCCGCGGCGTGAGTTCCACAATCGCTGTGCCATCGCCCACCGAAGCGGAAACCGGCTTGAGCGCGTCATGGCAGGGATTCACGAACGGCTTGTGCCCATGCGCCAATGGCGGATGCGGCGCGGAAACCACCAGCCCCATCTGCATCATTTTCTCAATCGCCAGGCTGACCGGAAGCGCTCCATGAACTTCCATCCGCTCGACCTCGGCAATCTCGCCATGCTCCGCCAATACCCACAGCTCTTCCAGCACCTCGTCAAACTGTTCCTCATCGGCCATCGCGAAAACTTCCTGGGACGCAATCTTGCCGTGATGGAACTCAATCCGCCGGTCGGCGAGCCGCGCCACCACCGGATCGTGCGTAACCATCACAATCGTCCGCCCCTGCTGGTGAAACTCGCGCAGCAAGCGCAACACAAGCTCTTCATTCAGAGCATCAAGATTTCCCGTAGGCTCATCGGCCAAAATAATCTTCGGATCGTTGATCAGCGCCCGCGCGATACAAACCCGCTGCTGCTCGCCACCGGAAAGCTGCGACGGCAAATGATGCGCCCGGTCGTCTAACCCCACCCGAGTCAGCGCCTCAATCGCCTCTTTCTCATCCGTCATGCTGTGAAAATACTGCGCGAGCATGACGTTCTCCACCGCCGTAAGAAACGGAATCAGGTGAAACTGCTGGAAAATAAATCCAATCTTTTCCGCCCGCACCCGGTTCAATTCACTCGCAGAAATGCCCGCAACATTCTGCCCGTCCAGCCAGATCTCGCCCGATGTCGGCCGATCCAGGCATCCAATCAAATTCACCAGCGTCGATTTGCCCGACCCCGACGGCCCCATGATCGACAGCCATTCCCCTTGCGCCACGTGCAGCGAAATATGATCGAGCGCGTGAATGGCGCCGTTCTGCCCGGGAAAAGTGGGATTTCCCGCAGCCTTCGCCGGGTAGAGCTTGGTGACGTCTTCGATCTGAATCATTTCACTCTCCCCTGAGGATGACCGCCGGCTGCACCCGCCGTAGCAGCGAAATCGGGAGGATCGCCGAAAGCAGCGTAACCAATATGCTACCAGCCAGTACAAAAGGCAGCACACTAAACCGCGGCACCACCGGAGCATGGAAGTTCGCCCGCCCAATCCAGGCCGCAATGCCGATCCCAAAAACAAATCCCACTACCGCGCCGATCGCTCCCAACGCCGCCGCCTCCGCCGCAAAGAACCCGTTCAGCAGCCGGTCGGAAGCGCCCAAAGCTTTCATAATGGCAAAGTCGCGCCGCCGGTCGAAAACCCATCCCATCAGCGTCGAGAGCACGCACAACGCCGCCGTCAAGATGATCAGCGCCGCCGCCGCCAGCAGCGTCGCCCGCGTCTTGCCCAGCACCCGCGCTTCGCCTTCCATGATTTGCCGCACCGGCCTCACATCCGCCGCCGGAATCGCCTGCTGCATCTGATGCATGATGGCCGCGATCTCCTCAGGCGATCCATTCGCGGCGACCTCGATGGTCGAAGGTTGCACCCCAGTCCATGAAACAAAATCCGGCAGGGCAAGATAAACCCTGCTGTCTTCCGCTGCTCCAGTCTGTACCGTTACGGCCGCTGTGACGTGAATAGTGTGCCCCTGAAACTCAAGATCGAATGGCTGATTCTTCGGCGACACCACCGAAAGGGCCCGCACTCCCACCAGCGCCTGCTGCGGCGCCGAAGGCCAGCTGCTTACCGACCACCACCGGTCAAGCTGTCGCACTCGATCGAAGTCCGCTCCCGCCACAACAATTGGCTGACCATCGCCGGTTCGCGCCACCACCAGCGCGAAAGGTGCCACCACCCCGCGGCCCGCGACCACGGCTTCCGCCTGCCCGAGAGCATCCGCGGGAAGGGAAGCGCCGTCTTTTCCCACCACGATGATGTTCGCCCCATAGTTGCGGAACTCGCGCTGCAGCTTGGCCTGCACATCGACATAAAGATTCAGCATCGCCGTAGCGACCGCCGCCGCCACCACCATGGCAAACAAGGCTGACGCCGCTCGTCCCCGCCGCAGCACCGCCGCCCTCACCATCATTCTCACAAACATCGACGTATGTGGAGCGTTCGCGCGCCCCGCTGCCCCACCCTGTTTGGAATGCGGCTGCCCTGAAGTGACTCCGCCCCCGCTCACAGTTCACCTCGCAGCGCAAACACCGGATCCAATCCCACCGCTTTACGAATTGCGGCCGCGCTTCCCGCAAAGGTGACGACCACCGCAATCGCCAGAATCACCGGCAAGAGCACAGGTGGAATTAAAATCACGGAGTTGAAAATCGAGCGCCCGATCTGCTGCGCCAGCATCCCGCCCGCCGCAAAGCCCACAAGTCCGCCAATCAACGCGAGCAAAGTTGCTTCCGTAAAGAAGATGGACGCAATTGCAAACCGCCCCGCGCCCAGCGCCTTCATTAACCCCACTTCCGCGCGCCTCTCGAAAATCGCCGTAGCCATTGCGGCCGAAACTGCCAGCGCCGAAGCAAACAGCGCCGCCAGCGTGACTAAGAAGATCAGCCCTTCAATCCGTGTTAGTACCGCCCCTTCATTCTGCGCAACCTGACGAATCTGCTCCGCATGCGAGTGCGGAATCGCCTCCTGCAACTGGTAAGCAATCGATTGCGGATAAGGTGAGCAGTACCACCGGTCATACACCGGACCAGACATGCTCTTCGGATCGCGCCGCCCCAGCGCATCTTCCGGCTTGGTCAATGCACTCACATAAACTCGCCGAACCGCTCCCGGCTTCCCAAGAATCTCCTGCGCCAGCGAGATTGGTGCCACCACCTCATCATCTTCCGCTCCGCCAGTAGAAAGGATCCCACTCGCGCGTAGCGTCCGGCCAGAAAGCGCGAGCTCATCGCCCGTCTTCGCCGAAAGCCGCGCTGCCAGCCGTTCTCCCACCAGAACGTCCCGCGAATTATCACCAGGCCAGGCGCCGGAAACCCTCCACCACGGATGCGTCGACCGCACTCCAGTCGTGAACTCTTCTTTCCCAAACGAAATGTTCTTGGAGAAGTACGTTCCCACCAGAGTGAGATTTTCCGTCTTGCCGTCCCGTTCGAGCGTCACATTCACCGGCAGCACCGGCGCAAATCCCGTGATGTTGTTGTGCCAGAAAGTTCCCTTGATCTTCGGCAGGTCGCCTTCATTCAAAAAAGCGCCATCGCTTGGCGGCTTCAGGTTGACGCCGCCAATTTCGACGTCCAGCGTGTCTTCTTGCGGGGTAATCAGCAGGTTCGCGCCGATCGTACGCAACTCTCGATTCATCTTGTCGCCAATATCAGTGGCGACCGCAATCATTGCAGTGGCGACGGTCACTCCCAAGGTAATAGCCGCGCCGGCCAGCAATTTGCGCCGCTTCTGGCGCCGGAACGATTCGTAAACGAGGCGGACGAACATCCCTTACTGTTTCTCGAACATGCGCCTATTTGCCGCGATGTCCGCCTCCTGAATAATCACCGAATCGGTAGTCTGAGTGGCCTTCAGCGGGATCGGATTGCACCCTCCCGCTGTTCCCACCGACTGCGGATTAATCGGCGCCGCACAGTTCTTGCAAACCACGCCGTTCGCAGTCTTATAAAACCCTACGGCACCGCAGATTTCGCACGCATCCAGAACGGTCGCCATCTTGCCATCCGGCTTTTGATAAAGCCAGAAGCGCACGTCCACTCCGTTTTCTTTCGCCTGGAAGCGGTGCAAGTCGCCATCCGAAACCTGGGCCAGCGGAATCCTCACCTGCCCGTTCGTGAAGCTCACCTCCGCAGCCGGCGACAGCGCACTCACGCTCTTGGTATAGATAAACTCCGCCGTCACCAGCGCGATGAATACAAACGAGAAGCCATACACCGAAGCCATCCACAACCGTTCCTTGCGCGCCGTCCACAGGGCCTTGCGCCGCTCCGCCGCTGAAGGCGATTCCAGCACCGGCTCGCGTCGCTTGGCATCAAACAACACCATCAACGCCGCCAACGCGAAGATTGTCACAAAAAAGAACAGATCATTGCGCACGATCGGCCCGATTATCGCCATCTCGGTCTTCGACGAAGGAATGATCCCGCTCTCCGAAAGCTCGTGCAACCCGGCGATCACCAACTGCGCCGCGACCAGGAAGAGAATGGCCGTCGTCACCCGGAAGAATTTCTGCAGGTTGATCCGCACGCTGCCCTTTACAAACATCACGCCGAAGGCAATCGCGCACAGCACACCCAGCAGCGTTCCGAGAAAGCTCATCAGTTCCGTGGAATTCAGCGTCACCGCGGAAAGAATCAGCACCGTCTCCGCGCCTTCGCGCAGTACCATCAGGAACACAAAGAAGAACAGACCGATCCATGCGTCGTTGCCGGCCAGAAGGCCCACCTTGCCCTCGATCTGGCCTTTCAGCTTTCGCCCCGTCTTCATCATGAAAATAACCATGGTGATGACGAAGAAGGCGGCCACCAGCATGACCCAGCCTTCAAACGCATCTTCGTTCAGGTTCAGCCGCGACATCAACACCGCGACGCCGATGCTTCCAACGAAGGCGGCGCCTAGCGCGGCGTAAACCGTCTTGCGCAGGTCATTGCGCCCAATCTTGGCGAGATAGGCCAGCGTGATCCCCACGATCAGGGCGGCCTCAACCCCCTCGCGCAGCGTGATAATAAAAGCTTGCAGCATTTAGAGAACCCGTATGATCTTGAAAATGAATTTCAATTTCAACTTCAAGGATATGCCGTTCGCGCCGGGGCCGTCAATGTGCGATCTCACAAACGGCAGTGATTTGCATCACGCGGAGAAATATGGGATTAAACGGGCCTCACAGGAGCCGCCTGGCGTAATGGCGCCAATCTGCCGAAACGGCGGTGAGGGTCATCATTCCGCGGAGGCATTACTCTGGAGTCCACTCCAGGAAACGAGCCGAATCGAGCTTGACTTCGTCGCAACCGAAACTCACCAAAACTTGGGTGATACATCTATTGCGGGCTCTGAGCCTCTGCCAAAACCTTCTTGAGGTGATCCGAATCCTGCGATTCCGGAGCAAGTTTCAGATATTCCCGAAGGTGAGAAGCAGCATCAGCCGCGTCGTTCTTGGCTTCGTAGATTTGAGCCAGTAAGAGTTGCAACAGCGGCTCGTCGTGGTCCCGGTCAATCGCTTCGGCTTTCAAAGCTCTCTGTTCCGCTTCGGGCAACTGGTTAAGATTGAAATAGGCAATCGCGCTGAAGAAATAGGCATAGGCGTCCCTTACAGCGTCCAGCTCAAGCGCGCGACTGGTCAGGTTCAAAACCTCATTCCATTTCTGCTCGCGGCCCGCGATCTCCGCCAAGCAAAGATACGCGGGCAAGTATTTTGGATCAGCGCTCGACGCCCGCGAACAAGCGTTACGGGCCTCTGCTGTCTGCTGCCTTGTTTCGAGAGTCTGACCCAGCATTACCCATCCGGCAACGTATTTCGGGTAGATTTCCGTCGCCTTGCGCAAGTGCTGCTCAGCCTCAGGCAATTTCTTATTCTTCAGGGCCGCGCAGGCGTGTTCATACTCTTTTTGAGCCTTGTGGGGAATCTGCAAGCTCGTAACGCTGGCAGTGCTGGGCATTCCTGGAAACGGCTGGATCGAGCATAGCTTCTTTTCGCCGGGCGCCGTTTGCGCGTCACCTTTATCGACAACAACGCGGTCATCCGGCGTCTTGGGGAGCACTACCACCTGCCCGTTGTAGGTCATTCGTGGTCTTTGTGCGAACAGCGGCGCGGGTAACAAATCAATGACCAGGGCACAAAGCGCCGCTTGTTTCCAGCTCAGCCGTGCCGGCAACCGGAACCCATATTGTCTTCGGCAGGTTATCTCCATAACCCCTCCCGGTGGTTTGCATAATTCTGTACCTGCAGCGCTCTAGAAACAAGCCTCGTTTGGGAGGAAATAAAAGCCGACGTTGGAATACCTGTTACCGATCTCGATGTCGCGATCAACCTACGGAAGGCTGTTTTATGCAAGAACGATCGGGCCCGCTAGAGCAAGAGGCGATTTCCCTCACAACCTCTTCAAAAACGCCTCCGCCTGCTCCAACTGCGGAAACTGTTTCTCCTCTGCATGGAACTCCGCCGAGTGCACGCACCGCCGGCTCCCGCGCAGCCTCACCGGATGCTTGAGGTGCAGCATCTCGTGGTAAACGATGTATTCCACGGCGTAGCGGGGAACTAAAGGATGGTCAAAAATCCGGCTGATCACAATTGCATTATGCGCCGGGTCGTAGTGCCCAAGCACCCGCCTGGTCTTCGTCGGACTCCAACTCATCCGCGGACGCCCGAGCAGTCCATGAAAAAATCGCCGGTTCAGATCCTCAAACACAGCGTCTAGATCGTAAACATGCCCTTGCGGAGAATGGAGCTGCTTGCGCCCGCGCATTTGCCGCACCAGGTGCGCCTTACTCACCAGCTCGTGGCTCGCAATATATTTTCGATAACGCACGGCATGCCCACGATCAATCGGCTGGCGGTACATCTTGGCCAACAGGATATGAGCGATGGCGCGCACCACCGCCTCCGGCGCACCTTCCAGCAGATCGGATAGCCTTACCAGAAGCCGTCCTTCGCGCAACCGAATCGTGTTGTTAACGTTCGCGAACGCGAAGAATTCAACCTTTAACTCCGGTGGCGCAGCGCTGGGACGCAACTGCCGGTGTTCCTCATGGAAGATATCGAGCAATCCCTCACGCACAGTGAGCCCAGATTAGCACACGCCGACGTAAACGAAATGAACAGAAGAAATGAGGAGATGAGATGACACGTTCTTCACGACCTGCCTGGCGATTGACGAAGCGACGGGGTGTTTCGCAGCCTGCGAGAAACTCACGAACGTTTGAACAGCCGTGGAAGAGCGGCTCTTCAGGGCCGCGTTAATCGCACAATTAGTGCGGGCTACAGAGACCGCGTGAGAACGCGATCCAGCCCGCCGATTGTGGTTAGTTTGCTGGCTCGGCCTGGCGATGGGCCAGGAGCCGGGTCAGGTTGAAGGAGATGGCGGCCAGGGTGAACTCGATCCTCACTTTCTCTAGGCCGCGTAATCGAAACCGCCTCATCCCTCGTTGTTCTTTGAGCGTTCCCCAAACCGGTTCTATGAGGGCCTTGCGTCGCCGGTAGACCGCTTGCCCGGTCGGCCCTCGCAACTTCTGCCGCATGTACCGCTGCGTTTTGCTGAGCCGGATGGGTGGACAACGTTGTCCGGTGTTCAACTCTCGCGCCAGATTCGAATCTGGCAAGTACACATCCAAGCCTCGGCCTTCCAACTCCGCAATGTTTTCCAGCGAGAAAAATCCGGCATCGGCCAAAATCTTCTCCGCTTTGGTTCCGCTCTGCCGCTCCGCCTCTTCCACCAGCGGAATCAGGCTATTGTTGTCCGCCGCATTCTGCGTCACCCGCTGCCCTACGATCAGATGATCTTCATTCACCGCCGCTTCCGCGGTGTAGCCCAGGGCAAACCCGCTCCGCTCCCGCAGAAAGCGCGCGTCTTCATCGGTGCGCGATAGCTTTTTCATGCCACTCTTGCGCAGCTTCTCCAATCTCCGTGGCATCGCCTGCAACTGCTCCTGCAATTTCTCCAGATGCACCCGCGTGCCCGCTCCTTCGTTGGGATCATCCTCAGCGCACTGCTTCTGCCACTTCCGAATACTCCGCCGCAGCCGGGCCCGCTCCTGCCGAAGCCGTTCTTCCGTCTCCAGCCGGTGGCGCGACGCCGCCGCATGAATCCGCGTCGAATCCATCGCCACCTGCCCCAACCGTCCCAGCTTCATCTGCCGCGCCATCTCCAGCACTTGCGTGAACACCTCGTTCAGCCCACGCGCGTGACGCCGCCGAAACGCACTCAGCGCCCAGTTGTCCGGCCGCGCTCCTCCCGCCAGATAGCGCAGCCCCAGATCCTCCCCGATGCGCTGCTCCAGCCGCCGTGCCGACCTGATCCCCAGCGCATACGCATACAACCACACCTTCAGCATCAGCGCCGGACAATACAGCGCTCCGCCTTCTTCCCCATAGACCTGCTCGAAACTTTTCAGGTCCATATGCTCCACCGCCCCATGGATGAAGAAGCACAGATGGTCTTCGCCCAACTCGTCCTTCACGCTGGGCGGCACTAGATACGCTTGATCCGGCTCGTACGCCAGAAATCGTCCCATACCTCTCTTTCTGCCTCATCTTGCGTACAATTACAAGCTAGTTCTCACGCACTCTCTAAAGCCCCGGTCGTCTTTCCTCAGAGAACTGAATTCTTAGCAGACGGTCCAGCCATGCTCCAACCACTAGACTTACGGATTAGCCTCACCCGTCGGGTCAGCGCGAACCGTTCACTCCGACCGGCTGCCCGATTGCCCCGCATCCGTTTTCTTCTTGTGCTTCGCCGCTTCCTCTTGATCCGAGAGAAGCTGCCGGTGATCGTTCGCGGAACTGTCCAACGTATCCAGCGCGCTGCTGAGAATAAATTCGTATTGTTTCGCCTCTTCCGGTGGAACGCCGGCCGCATCCCGCAACGCCAGTAGTTTGGCCTGGAATTCCGTATCTGCGTCGATAATCACCTTCAACGGCTTGCGAATATCGTTCTTGCGGTCGACATAGGTATCGATGTTGTCGTTCAATTCGTCGTAGATCAGCAGGAAATCATCCAGCCGGTCGTGAGTCTGCTGTGCTCGGTCCTTCGTTTTCGGGTCGCTGCGCATCTGCTCCAAGCCCACCAGCCGGGCCCGCGCAAACTTCACATACAAACCCAGCCGCAGTTGCGGTTCCCAGCTGGTATCACGAATCTGATCAATCTCCGGCTGGGTAAACGGATCCCGCCGATGCTGCGCCAGCGCCCCCGCCGCCATCAAACCCAGCAGACAAACTCCTGCGCTTGCTCGCATCCGGAGACCTTTCATTTCTTCACTCCCTTCGGAAACATGGCGATCAGCAAATCGTCGCGCACCCGCTGCAGGCGGTCGATGGTTTCCTGAATCTTCGTTTGGTCCTCCCGCGCGACGCTGTGCTTAAGGTTTTCTAGTTTCCGCACCATCTTGCGGACGGCAATTTCGCTCTGCTTCTCGCGCTTGTGCGACTGGATCGCGTAGTCGCGTGCCAATTCCGAGAATGCAGCTACATCCACCAGTGCCGCCTGAGCCTTATCGATATCGTCGGCCACGTACAACCGGCTGGCTGCTTCCACTTGCCGCTCGGCTATCTCAATACACAGCGCAGGACGCTCCGCAATGGAAGCCCCCGCAACGCGTTCTTTCAATTCTTCAATCGTCAGCTCCCTGGCAAAGCTGAGAGCGCTCCCAACCACCACCAGGACCGCTAGGACCGCCACCCGCCGCAATCGCCACTTTCCCATGCCGCATTCCATTCTTTCGCCAAGCTACTTCTTCGGCTCGATGGCGATCAGCCGATGCTTTGCCTGCCACTCCTGATCAGCATACTTCCCCTTCGCCGTATTCAGAAAGAGGTGATAGTTGGCCGCCGCCGTTTTGAAGTCATGCAGATGGTCGCAAGCCGAAGCTCGCAAGAAATACGTGATCGGAATTTCCGGCAGCAATTTAGCCCGTGCATCGAGAGCACGAATCGCCAGCGCATATTCCTTATTCTCGCCAGCCGTAAATGCTAGATCGCCGTAAGCTTCTCCGAAGTCAGGCTTCATCTTGACAGCGATTGCGAATTCCTGCTGCGCCTCGGGAAATTTCTTCTGCCGCAGCAGAGCCTGGCCGAGGCTGCGATGCAGTTCCGCGTCGTTCGGATGAGCCGCAACCAGCGCACGGTAGCTGGATTCCGCCAGATCGTTCTTCCCGGCACTCGCATACAGGTCTGCCAGATCGCGCTGCGCCGTATCGTCTTTTGGAGCTAGCTTGATTCCCGCCACTAGCACGGCGATCGCTTCATGATTCTTGCCTTCCGCAGCCAGCACGCGTCCCAGCTGTATTTCGACCGCCGCTGAGCCGGCGGCCGAGGAAGACGGGGCCGAGGAAGAATGCTCGGCGATTAACTTGCGAAGATAAGCTTCCGCCTCGGGAAAACGCCGCCCATGCATGTAGAGATTCGCCAGCGCGATGATCGCATCCGACGATTCCGGATCCAACGCAAGCGCGCGCTTGTATTCCTTCTCGGCCTCGGCAAACTTATTTTCGCCTTCGAGAAGCGCTCCCGCCGCGAAGTGCGGTTCGGCCTCTTTCGGCTGCAGAGAAGCCGCGCGCTGGTACGCATCCAGCGCTTCCGAGGGCTTCGTCTTCTCCAGAGTCTGGCCCAGCGCAAGCCAGGCCCGGTATTGCCCCTCCGTAATGTGGCTCGTCGGCTTCAGATGGGTTGCAGCCCGCAGAAACTCCTCCGCGTCCGGCTGTCCGGTCTTGGCCAGTTGTAGACCAAGATTCAGGTTCGATTCGAAAACGTCCGGCTTAGCCGCCACCGACTTGCGATACGCTGCAATCGAGGCGTCCACATTGCCCAAAGCGTTCTCCACGAACCCGAGATCGAACCATCCCACGTAGCTCGTCGCGTCCCGCTCAACCAGTTTCTGAAGAAGAGGTTCAGCGGCGGCATAGTCCTGTTTTTCGATCGCCGCCTCTGCCTGCGTAAGTTCTGCCGGTTGCGCCGGCGCATCGTCATCCGGAATCTGAATGTGATGGACCGATCGATGCGCTCCAGATTGTTTGGAGGATGATTGCGCAGAAGACGATTGCGCGGGGGACGATGACGAAGAAGAAGATTGTCCGGGCGTTTGGCTCGCATCCTGCGCCGCCACGCAAGCACATACGCCGAAGATCAGCACCAGGCTCGCGAGAGATTTACTTGCTGCCATGGGGAGTTGACGCTCCGTTGCCGCCGCCATGCCCGTTCAGCAAGTGAGCCAGATACTTGCCCGTGTACGAACCCTCAAGATTCGCGATCGCCTCCGGCGGCCCCGCTCCCACGATCCTCCCGCCACGCGCTCCGCCCTCCGGCCCCAGATCGATCACCCAGTCAGCGGTTTTGATCACTTCCAGATTGTGTTCGATCACCAGAATGGAGCCGCCTGCATCGATAAGACGGCGAAACGCCGCCAGCAGTTTGCTGACATCGTCAAAGTGCAATCCAGTCGTAGGCTCGTCGAAAATATAGAGCAGTCGGCGCCCCCGGCGAGGCTGATCCTGCCCGCCCGCGCTGGGTCGCCCAATCTCACGCGCCGCAGGCTGCAAATGCGCCGCCAGCTTCATGCGCTGCGCCTCTCCTCCCGACAACGTGGTCGCCGATTGCCCCAGCCGCAAGTATCCCAACCCAACTTCCTCCAGAACTCGCAGCTTCTCCGTGATCTTAGGCACCTCGGCGAAGAACTTCAGCGCCTCTTTAACCGTCACGTTCAACACTTCGTGAATGTTCTTTCCACGATAGCGAACCTCCAGCACCTGCGCTTTGTACCTTGTTCCTTTGCACTCCTCGCAAATCAGTTCCACGTCCGCGAGAAACTGCATCTCCACTGTGACCGTGCCATCGCCCTGACAAGTCTCGCACCGCCCGCCCGGAATGTTAAAAGAGAAATGTCCCGCTCCGAAGCCGCGCTTCTTGGCCTCGGGCAGGGAAGCAAACAGCTCACGGATCGCATCAAAGGACTTGATGTAAGTGACTGGATTGGAACGTGGTGTTCTCCCGATCGGCGACTGATCCACCAGCACCACTTCGTCGATAAACTGGTCGCCTTCCAGACTCTCCCAGGTAGCCGCTCCTCGCACTCCACTGCCGGTTGGTTGCTGCTTGGCCTCAGCCAGCGCCTGATAAAGAACCTGATGCAGCAAGGTCGACTTGCCCGATCCGGAAACTCCCGTGATCGCCACCAGCATCCTCAGCGGAATGCAGACGTCGATCCCTCTCAGGTTGTTGGCCCGCACATTCTTGATCCTGATCAGTTGCGAGCCAGGTTGCCGCCGCACTGCCGGTACCTGAATGCGCAGATCGTCCGCAAGATAGCGCCCAGTCAACGACGCCGGATTCCGCAGAATCTCTTCATAAGTTCCCGCCGCCACCAGCTTACCGCCGTTCTCCCCGGCTCCCGGGCCGAGATCCAGAATCCGGTCCGCCGTCCGCATAATGTCAGGATCGTGCTCCACCACCAGAATCGTATTCCCCAAGTCCCGCAAATCATGCAGGATCTTGATCAGCCGGTGCGTGTCCCGGCTATGCAGCCCGATCGAGGGCTCGTCCAGCACATACAAAGTCCCCACCAGCCGCGAACCCAGCGAAGTCGCCAGCTGAATCCGCTGCGCCTCGCCACCCGAAAGCGTCGAAGCCAGCCGGTCGAGCGTTAAGTATTCCAGGCCCACATCGTTGAGAAACCGCAGCCGCTCCTGGATTTCTTGCAATAACCTCTCGGCAACTTCCGCCTCCTCGGCGCTCAACTTCACGCTGCTGAAAAACGCAGCCGCATCCTCCACCGTCATGCCGCAGACGTCACAGATGTTGCGCCCGTTAATCTTAACCTGCCTTGCCTCCAGCCGTAGCCGGTTTCCGTGACATTCCGGACAAGTCGAATACCCCCGATAGCGGCTTAAAAAAACTCGAACGTGCAACTTGTACTTCTTCCGCTCCAGATACTGAAAAAATCCGCGCACTCCCAGAAACTCGCCTTCGCCATCCAGAATAAGTTTCTGCTGCTCCGTTTCGAGCTCACCCCAGGGCACGTCCAGCGGAATCCCGGATGGCTTGGCAAACTTCTTCATCTCCGTAAACAGCGGCCGGTCCTTCGGCTTATTCCAGGGATCAATCGCACCTTCCGCCAGCGTTTTCGTTTTATCGGGAATCACCAGATCGAGGTCGAAGTCGATGGTGTTTCCAAATCCCTGGCAGCGCGGGCACGCTCCGTACGGATTGTTAAACGAAAACAGTCGCGGCTCCGGTTCCTCGTAGCGCAGGTTGCAGTGCTTGCATTCGAATCGCTGCGAGAAACGCAACTGCTGCGCTGGTTGGTCGTCTCGCGCCGGCACGTCGAAAATCACTTCTCCCGATTCCCGGTATGCCGTCTCGACCGCATCCACAATCCTCGATCGTGCCTCCGCCGAAACCGCCAGCCGGTCCACCAACACGAAGACCGGTTGGTTGAAATCAACGTCCAGTAACGATTCCGGCGTGGAAAACTCAAACACCTGCCCAGCCTGATGCAAACGGTTGAACCCCGCCTTGCGCAGATCAAACAGTCGAGTTTTCACCTGCTCCGTCAACCCAGAATCCGATGCGCCCTTCTTTCCAGCTTTTCGCCCGCGCCCAGCTTTTTTCGTCTCTTCCGCGGGCGCCGTCGCCGCCGCCAGCAACGGAAAAACAACTTGTAATCGGATCCCAGGATCCAAAGCCAGGATCGCATCCGCGATTTCGTCTACCGTATCTTTCTTCACTTCGCGGCCGCAGTTCACGCAGTAGGTGCGCCCCACCCGCGCAAACAAAAGCCGCAGATAGTCATAAACCTCCGTCGCGGTTCCAACCGTGGACCGGGGATTCCGCGTCGTATTTTTCTGCCGGATCGCCACCGCCGGCGCGATTCCATCAATCGAATCCGCATCCGGCTTCTCGATGCGCTCCAGAAACTGGCGGGCGTAAGCAGAGAGCGACTCCACATACCGCCGCTGCCCTTCCGCATAAATCGTGTCAAAAGCCAGGGAAGATTTGCCCGATCCCGAGACTCCGGTAACCACGGTCAGCGTATTGTGCGGAACTTCAAAGTCGATATTCTTGAGATTGTGGACGCGAGCTCCGCGAACCACAATGCCGTCTGTAGCTGTGGTATGAGACATCGGGTAAGTAGGCCGTCAACAGGCACGCTCGCTCGCCGGAAATCCCCCAGCGCCCTCCGCGTCTGATGCCGAACCTCCTATTATAAAGCAGGGTTTTGCAGCCAGGATCGACAAGGAGCCTTGCCGCAAGATGGACGAGTGCTATGTCGCTATTGTTCTTACCTTGTAGTAAATAAATGTAAGAAAGCAAATTTAACCTGGCTTTAACAAACTTCAAGAAAACAGCTCCCCTACAGGATTCACCCGAGTTTCAATTTCCGGCGGGAAGTGTAATTTTCAAACAGCCTCACTTCACATTTAGCCTCAGTTTTCTGGCTGTAGATTCCCGGTCATTGCAGTTGGCACTAACAATATTCGCCGATGTGGAGAATGGACATGGCAGTAAACGCAGCCGCCGCCTACGGAATGTATTCCCAGAATGTGCCGTTGAATGATGTCGTGCACACGCTCAATCAAGCCGGATTCGACAACGAAGATATTTGCATGATGTTATCGCCTACCCATCCCGTCGCGGCGCTCGTTCGCGATGCCAGTCTCTTCAGTTCTGAGCGCGGAGCCAATGCCGCGAATGCCGGACTCATCGGTTGGCTCTCCGAATTCGGCGCCGTGATGATTCCCACCGTCGGCTTCTTCATCCGGTCGCAGGCATTTCTTCACGCTCTCATGGTTGCGCGCGATGCGCCTGCTCTCTGCGGCAACGCCAGAACTCTCGTGGGACTCGGTTTTTCCGACGACGAAGCCGACCGCTTTGAAGCTCAGCTTCGCCAGTTGGGCGTCCTGGTTTATGTCGCTTGCTCCGAGAGTGCAAAGACGCAATGGGCCTGCGAGGTGCTGCGCCATACCGGCGCGCGTGAGGCAGCCACGTTGCACGAGAGTAACAGCATGAGCGCGACGACCGCCGCTGCCTGATCTTGTGGAGGAACACCCGTTTTAGCTTCGTTCACCCAATCAACAACTCTGTCATTCCGACCGGGGCCGGAGCGACGGCGGAGCGGAGGAACCTGCTGTCTGTCCGAAGCACCGTGGAAGAACAGCGCTTCAAGCGCCGCGTAAAGCTTGTAGGATAGATGTGGGTTTAGCCCCTATTCGCCCCGACCCGCTACTCTCCTCCGCGATCGTGCTCCTGATCCCGCCTTTTCCCGTAGCGGAAGGCGAGTCCCACTCCAAACACCATGATCCCGATCGGCGGAACCAGCATCACTAGAATCGCCCGGTTCAACGCCCGCTGGCCTTCCTTCGGCGTACTCCTCGCGACCGCATTGCACATCGCGCACCCCTGCGCCAGTGCCGGGACCGTCAGAAGCCCAAGCACTGCCGTCAAACCGATGGCACGGATTTTGCCCCAAATAAATTTCATCGCGCCCCCGGCTATCGAACTCCTAGATGCAAGACTCGCCCCGCATCCGGAAAGAAGAAGAAGTACATAATCACAAAGCATCCGCTGACCGAGATCACCAGCACCCAGCGCATCAGCGGCTTTTCAAACTTCAAGTGCATAAAGTAGGCAATGATCAATGCCGATTTGATCACCGACAGCACCAGCAGCGCTTCCAGCATCCGCACGGGCTCGAATACTTGCCGATAACCGAGCCAAACCTCAATGCCAGTCAGAACCAGCAGCACTCCCCACACCCAGAAATATTGACCCTTGCTGTCGTCATGCGTGGCCACATCGTGCATCGCAATCCCCCCTTGCCCTTGTCATCCTGAGCGAAGCGAAGGACCTATGCAACCTGCCTGCGCCGCTCCGACCTAAAGAATATATGGGCTTCAGCCCCTGAGGGCTTGCCCACTAAACCTTCGTCGACATCAAATACACCAGCGGAAAGATAAACATCCATACCAGATCCACAAAGTGCCAATACAGCCCTGACACCTCCACGTCGTGCGCGTCATAATCTTTCGGCTTCAGAAACAGAATGATGCTCGCCACAACCAGCCCGATCAGCAGCGCATGCACTCCGTAATGAAAAACATTGTCCGACGGAATCAGCAAATATCCCGCCAGCCACACCGCCCCCAAAATCGGAAGGAACCATTTCCGCAGCGCCACCACGCCTAGATAGATCACTCCAATCGTCACGTGCAACATGTGCATCGCCGTCAGTCCGAAAAACGTCGCTGCAAACTGCGGAACGCCCGTCGAGATTTTCGCGAACTCGCCCTCACTCTGCCCCGCCGGCTTGGGAAATCCCGGCAACGACAACCCCTCGTGGATTAGCTTCGTCCATTCCATCCCGTGCAGCACGATGAAAGCCGTGCCGAAGGCCATCGTCGCCAGCAGCCAGTTGCGCGTCCATGACCGGTCGTGCCGCTGCGCAGCGAATACCGCCATCACCATCGTCAGCGAACTCGAAAGCAGGCAAGCCGTCATCACCGTCGCATTGATGATGCTGTCCTTGCCAAACGGTGTCGGCCATGCGGTGTAGATGCGGTTGTAGCTGAAAGCAAACAGCAGAGCCCCGAATGTCAGCGAGTCGGAAGCCAGAAACAGCCACATACCAACTTTCTTCGAGTACGCCCCAAACAGCGGCGCTTCATACTCGCCCGCAAGTCCATGCACCGCGACAGCATCATGTTGCAGCGTGGCGTCAGCCATTCCTGAAATTCCCCTTTCTCCTTGTCATCCTGAGGCGGGCGTTCTTTGCCGCCGAAAGACCTATGCAACCCGCGCGAACTCCTCGGAGCCTTCCCTGAGCGAGCGAAGCGACCGAAGGGCGCGACCGGCTCGCTTCCTTATTCGTTCATCATTCGTTCATCGCGCAAACCCTAACAAAGCAAAAACATAAATCCACAACACCGCCATGAAATGCCAGTACCAGGCCGTGACGTCCACCACAATGCGCCGACCTTCAATCGGCCGGTGCAGCAGGGAAGTCAGCGCCGCCCACAGCAAAGCAATAATCCCGCCCGCCAGATGCACCGCATGCGCCGCCGTCAGCAAGTACACAAACGAGCTGTTCGGATTGGTGTCGACAAAAAAACCGCGGGCCTTCAATTCCCCCCACGCCATCCACTGTCCCACCAGAAATCCAAAGCCCAACAGAACCGTCAACCCCAGCCAGGGGAAACTCTTTTCCTCACCCAGAGAGATCCCCGGCATCGATTGCAGCGGAGCCAACGCCGCTCGCCGCTTGATATCCCGCCGCGCAAACTCCATGGTCACGCTACTGATCAGCAACAACACTGTGTTGATCCCCAGAAGCACCCAGGGCAATTGCACCTGCCCCCAGTCCCGCACATAAGAATTCGTCGCTCCATCAAACGTCGGCAATCCTTGCCGCACCACGTACGCACTCGTCAGCGAAATAAACACCATGCTGACGGTCGCAATCCCGCAGATCAGCCCCAGCCGCGCTCTCCGCAGCCGCGCCCCATAATTTGGAAAATTTGAACCGTGTGAGTTCTCGTCGCCACCGCCACTATTTGGCGGAACGGGAATATCCCCGCCGCGGCCCAGTCTATTTGCCGGAGTGCTTGGACTATACGTAGCCATAATCACTTCAGATGCATCGGTGCGTCTCAAGAGTTAACAAGATTTTGGGTGGCGCAGCGCTTTCGGCGCTGCGATACCTCTTTCCCACCGACCCGTGCTTTAGCCCCGCGGTGCCTATGTTTTCAGTGCGCCACCGTCGTTACCGGATCCGTCTGCATCATGTAATCCCGCGCCGCTCCCGGAACCCCATACTCATAGGGCCCATGATTCACCACCGGAGTGTTTCCGCCAAAATTGTCGTGCGGCGGAGGCGTGGTCGTCGTCCATTCGAGCGTGGTTGCCTCCCACGGATTGTCACTCGCCTTCGGCCCTTTGAACATGCTCCAGAAGAGATTGATCACAAAAATAAACTGCGCCGCAATCGTGATGATCGCCGCGTAAGTCATGAACTGGTGAATCGGCATCAACTTCTGCAGGTACGCCACTTCCGTGTACTGCGAGTATCGCCGCGTCCCGCCAGCGATGCCCAAATAGTGCATCGGCATGAAAATGGCGTAAGTCCCAGCCAGAGTAATGAAGAAGTGCACTCGTCCCCAGGTTTCATTCATCATTCGCCCAAACATCTTCGGGAACCAGTAATAGGTCGCGGCGAACATTCCAAAGATCGCCGCCACGCCCATGATCAAGTGAAAGTGACCGACCACAAAATAAGTGTCGTGGAGCTGAATGTCGAGCACAGGCTGCGCCAGGAAGGGCCCACTCAATCCGCCGGATACGAAAAGGGAAACGAACCCGATCGCATACAGCATCGGCGTCTGAAACCGAATGTGCCCCTTCCACATCGTGCCCAGCCAATTAAACGTCTTGATCGCAGAAGGCACGCCGATACACATAGTCAGGATCGAAAACGCAAACGCCGAATACGGACTCATGCCGCTCATGAACATATGGTGACCCCACACCATGAACCCGAAAAATCCGATGGCGAGCATGGCGTATACCATGGCCTTATATCCAAAGATTGGCTTACGCGAGAACGTCGACAAAACCTGCGAAGCCACACCCATCCCCGGCAAGATCGCGATGTAAACCTCCGGATGCCCGAAAAACCAGAACAGATGCTGCCACAGCAGCGGCGACCCGCCCTTGTGACCCATGATCTGTCCGTTCACCACCACTAGCGGAACATAAAAACTCGTACCCAGGTTCCGATCCATCAGCAGCAGAATTCCCGCCGAGAGCAGTACTCCAAAAGCCAGCAGCCCTAGAATCGCCGTGATGAACCACGACCACACCGTCAGCGGCATGCGCATCATGGTCATGCCCTTTGCCCGCAGATCGAGCGTAGTCGTAATAAAATTCAGCGCGCCCATCAGCGACGCGATACAGAAAATCGCAATGCTCGTGACCCACAAATCCGCCCCGAGTTGCTCGCCCGGCCCCGCCGACGGCAGCGCACTCAACGGCGCATATCCCGTCCACCCGTGCAGCGGCGCGCCGCCAGTCACAAAAAACGCCGCAATGATCGTCACAAACGCCACAAACGTCGTCCAGAACGAGAGCATATTCAGCACCGGAAACGCCATATCGGGCGCTCCAATCTGAATCGGCAGAAAATAATTTCCGAACCCGCCCTGCGGCGCCGTCGTCAGCACGAAGAACACCATGATCGTCCCGTGCATCGTCAGCAGGCTGAGATATTGTTCCGGCTTGATCTCTCCCACCAGCGGCAAAACCGCATTTGGCCAGTACAAGTGGATCCGCATCAGCAGCGACAAAAACATCCCCACCCACACCGCCGTGAGCGCCAAAAAGAAATACTGAATGCCAATAACTTTGTGATCCAGGCTGAAAATGTATTTTCGAATGAAACCCTGAGGAGCAGCGTGCGCGTGAACCGTAACCGGGGTCGCCATGTTATTGTTTCTCCGCCTCCCGTGCCGCCAGCCACTTGTCATAATCCTCCTGGCTGACAACGTGAACCATACCGTGCATCTTGTAATGTCCTAAGCCACACAACTCGGCGCACGCGATCTCATACTCGCCGATCGCCGTGGGCGTGAAGTGCATGTGAATATTCAATCCCGGAACTGCATCCTGCTTGAACCGCAGCGAAGGCACAAAGAAGGAATGAATCACATCCACCGCCCGCAGGCTTACATCCACTTCGCGATTCACCGGCAGATACATGGTGCCGGTCACAACATCATCTTTCGCCGCAGGATCGGAAGTGTTCAGCCCGACCGCTGCTTCGCCGCCCGCTGACGGGTCCATCAGCTTCGGACTCGTCGCCCCATACTTCCCATCCGGCCCCGGATAGCGGAAGTACCAGGCAAACTGCATCCCGGTCACCTCCACCTGCACCGCGCCTGGCTCCGCCGGATCCCAGCGCTGGCTCGCCCACACCGGACCGCCCATCAGATTCAGTCCGACGAACAAAATCGTGGTGAGCACAGTCCAAATGATTTCGAGCTTGGTATTGCCGTGCGAATACAGCACCGGCGGCGAGGAAGGTTGTTGCTGGTATCTCCAGACGATGTAACCAAGAGAGAGTTGCGCCGCCAGGAAGACAATGCCCATCAACACGAACGTGAGAGCGAATTGTCGATCGATGAATCCCGTGGCGGCAGAGGCGCCAACCGGTAACCACCATGTCTTGGCGACAAAGAAGTAAGTGCTGGCGAGTGTGATCACCCAGATCACAGCCATTAACGCGAGGCCCATTCCCCAGTCCTCCCGGACACGAAAGGATTTCCCCACGGCCGTTGCGACGCCCCACAGCGCTAAGCAACAGTCGGCGGCGAGTTTACCACAGCTACTCGAGGAAAATGCAAGTGGTTGTGCAATAAAAAACGCCGCCACTAAATCAAATTCGTCAGTCCGACTTAAATCTTCTCAGCCCGAATAAATCGCGTGAGTCCAAATAAATTTCATCATTACCAAACTGAATTTGTCATTCCGAGCAAAATTAACCTGTCATTCCGAGCAAAGCGAGGAACCAGCTTTCGCCTGCAGCACCTGAACTGCCTGCCCTAAGCCTCTGCCCCCTTTATTTCTCCGACCACTCCGGTACCCTCCCAGGAGTCCAAGGCGCACCCGCAGCATCCATATCCTTCTCCAGCTTGGCCAGATCGACCTCAACCAGCGTACGAAGTCTGCCGAGTTGTTCCGCGAACTCCGCCGCCGCGATGTTGTAATCCTCAACATGACTTTGCGTCGGCTTCGCCAGCGAGAATCTCTCCCCCTCCATAATGGCTTCGGTCCGATCGTTAATCGACGACGCCACCGGCTCATTCCGCTTCGCCATTTCCGCATCTCCGCTCAGCGCTCGCAGAATCAGCCGATTGTTCTGCTCAATCGCGTCCGCCTCCCCATCCAATTGCTTCTCCGCCGCCGGCGTTTCCCGCAACGCTTCACGAATCAACTTCAACCGGTCTTGAACCTCGTGGCCCGTGCGCGTCGCGCCGGACACCGCGCGATAAAGTCTCGCCACCTTGCGATGAAACTCCTCCCGCGCCGCCAAATCCCCCGCATTCATCAAACCTTGGCCATCCGTCACGACTTTGAAATTCTGTACCGGACCCAGCTCCGTCATCACTCCGTCCACCTTCTGGAAACATCGCACCAAGTACGTTCCAGGCAGCACCAGGATCCCATTCGCTGAAGCAGGTGGAAAATCCTCTTCATCCTCCTCATGCTCGCGCAGTGCCACCACCGGATACCGCAAATCCCAAGCCGCCCGCTGGAACCCAGCTTCAATGCTCCCTTCCACCCGGCGAATCGGCGCGCCCGATTCGTCGTAAACCATGAAATAAACTTCTGGCTTTCGCTCTTCCGCCTCCGCCCGCAGTTCATCATTCGACGGATAGGGAAGGGTCTGATTTTTCTTCACCGCCTCTTTCTCCGCTTCCTGCCGCTTCTCTCTCTTCGTCTTCAACTTCTCTTTCAGATAGGCCGTAAACACCGCGCCATACGGCGGATTCTCTGCCGTGTAAAACGCATCCCCCTGAAACCCTTTCTTCGGCCCACCCAGCGAATGCCTCTCGATATAAAGCAGCGCATCCTTCACTGGAAAACTATTCGCCGCTTGCTGCAACGATTCCGCCTTGGTCTGCCGCAGCGCCGAGACATCGTCGAGCACATAGAACCCGCGCCCAAATGTCGCAATCACCAGATCGCCTTCCCGCGCTTGCAGCACCATGTCGCGCACCGCAATCGTCGGCAGCCCGCCCTTCAGTTGCACCCAGTGAGCCCCGCCATCGACAGTAAAGAACACCCCAAACTCCGTCCCCGCAAACAGAAGATTTGCGTTTACAGAATCCTCCGCAAACGCCAGCACCGACCCGTTCTCCGGCAAATTCCCGGCAATCGAACTCCAAGTCTTTCCTGCATCCGTCGACCGCAACAAATAAGGTTTGAAGTCTTCATTCTTGTGATTGTCAAACGCCGCGTACACCGTGTTCACGTCATGCTGCGAAGCTGCCAGCCGGCTCACGTAAGTCATATCCGGCGCTTCCGCAAACTTTTCGTACTTCGTCCACGATTGGCCGCCATCGCTCGTCACCTGAATCAGTCCATCGTCGGTCCCCACATAAATGAGCCCTTCTTTTTTCGGCGACTCCGCCAGCGCTACAATATTTCCGTAGAACGACGTCGACGCATTCTTCGCCACCGCATCCGGCTCCCACACCTTCCCCATCACCGGCAATTTATTCCGATCAATCTGTCGCGTCAGGTCGCCGCTGATCGCCCTCCATGTATCTCCGCGATCATCGCTACGAAACAATTTATTCGCCGCAAAATACAACCGCGTATGCGAATACGGCGAGATAATCACCGGCGAATCCCAATTCCACCGCAGCGGAGGCTCTCCCTTACCCTCCCTCGGCTGCAGCGTCAACTCCTGCCCCGTCGGCTTGTCATACCGCACCAGCACCCCATACTGCGACTCCGAATAAATCGTGTTCGCATCCACCGGATCGACCACCGACCGGAATCCATCTCCACCCGTGGTCACGAACCAATCCGAATTCATGATCCCGTTCATATTCCGGGTCCGCGACGGCCCGCACCACGAAAAATTATCCTGCGTCCCACCGCACACGTTGTAGAAGGGAAGAGCGTTGTCGATTGCTACGTCGTAGAACTGCACCGTCGGCAGGTTCGCCTTGAACTCCCAACTCTTGGCGTCGTCCCAGGTCTCATATATCCCCCCATCCGACCCTAGCAGCCAATGCTTCGTATCGTGCGGATCAATCCAGATCGCGTGATTGTCCCCGTGATGGTTCGTCTCCTCCGCCTTATGCAGCGTCTTCCCGCCATCCAGCGATTCGCGCAGATTCACATTCATCACAAAAATGCGATCCACATTCTTCGGATCGCAAACCACTCTCGCGTAATACATCGCTCCCGCATCGAATTCATTCTTCCGCTCCCACGTCGCCCCGCGATCATTGGACCGGAAAATCCCGCCCTTGCCATCCGCCGCCTCGATCGTGGTGTACACCACATTCGGATCCGCGAGCGAAACCGCCAGCCCAATCCTTCCCATGTCCACCGTCGGCAATCCATTCTTCAGCTTGTTCCACGTCGCCCCCGCGTCCGTCGATTTATAGATCGCACTCTCCGGCCCGCCGTCGATCAAAGTAAAAACGTGCCGCCGCCTCTGATATGCCGCCGCGTAAACAATGTCCGGATTCGACGGATCCAGCGCCACATCCACCACGCCCGTGTTTTCGCTGATGGTCAGCACCGGCTTCCAGTTCTTCCCGCCGTCCGTGGTCTTATAAAGTCCGCGATCCCCGCCCGCTCCCCACAGCGGCCCCTCCGCCGCCACATACACCACCTTCGAATCCCGCGGATCAATCACCACCCGCCCAATATGCTCCGACTTCTTCAGCCCCAGATTCTGCCAATTCTTTCCCCCATCATCCGACCGGTAAATCCCATCGCCGTACGCCACGCTGCGCTGCGAATTGCTCTCACCCGTTCCGACCCACACCACCGCCGGATCATTCGGATCGAGCGTCACCCACCCAATCGAGTACGACGCCTCCTTATCAAAAACTGGAGTCCACGTCGTCCCGTCATTCACCGTCTTCCACACTCCGCCCGACGCCACGCCCACGTAATACTCAAACTTATCCTTCGGATTCACCGCAATCGACATCACCCTCCCCGAGGCCACCGCCGGTCCTAGAGACCGAAACTTCAGCCCCGAAAAAGTGTCGGCCGTCCCGCCCTTTTTCTCTTCGTCCTTCTTCTCCTGCGAAGGCGCAGCTTTGTTTTGATCCCTCTTCTGATTTTTCTTAGCCGCCGGCGCAGGCACCGCCGTCTTGTCGGCATCCTTATCCTGCGGATCTGCGATCAAACTCGAAAATGCAAAAAGAATGGCTGCGAGAGTCAAAGCAATACGAGATTTCACGAGCGCTCCAATTCGAAGATTTCCAAAACCGATATGTATACAGGATTACAGCCGGAGTTAGAAGTAGGTTCTCAGCATTCATTACTTGTCATCTTGAGCGGAGGTTGTGCTTCGCGAAGGCGAAGCACAACCGCAGTCGAAAGATCCCTACTGCTACCAGCTTCCGCCCTGCACACTAAAAGCACTCCGACTAAACCTCGGGGTATCACGTAAAATCTCTCCCATGCCTCGCGAGCCCGAAATCCACGGCCACGAAACCCGCTACCTGAAGCTCCAGAAAAACAACTGCTTCGTCTGCGGCCAAAACAATCCCGACGGCATGCGCCTCAAATTCCTTCTTGACGAACAACGCCAAACTTTTGTCTGCCGCTTCCGCCTCGGCAAGCGCTACACTGGACCTCCCGGCCACTGTCACGGCGGTGTCATCGCCTGCATCCTCGACGACGCCATGGGCAAGGTCAACAAACTCCACCACGTTGTCGCCCTCACCAAAGAGATGACCGTCGAATACCTAAAGCCCGTACCGTTACACAAACCTCTGCGCGTTGAGGGCAGGGAAGTCAGCATCCACGGCCGGCGGCACATCAACACCGCCGAGATCCTCAACGAAAAAAACGAAGTCCTCGCCCGCAGCCGCGGTACCTTCATCGCCATCGACCCCGAAAAAATGTTCGCCAAGTACTCCGAACGCTAGCGCCTTAACAGCCCCGTAAGGGCGGCAGATAATAGCCCAGGACGCAAGTCCTGGGTAGAGGAAGAGGAAGGGAACCGATCGTCCCCGAAGGGGACCGCCGCTGAGGGCACCAACGAACGATCAGTTAATATCTGAAATCGGACTCAACCGTGTTGATGACCGAAAAACAAATTTGGTGGGAAGGCCCGAATGGCGCTCGTATCCCCACCGCAATTTTAGTAGCTCTGATCCTTGGTTTCAGAATTTACAGCATTTATCGAAGCTCCAAGAGCGCTCCCAAACGCTCATTGAAGGTTCGCCGCATGGAACGAATTTTCGCCATCAGTCTTTGGAGCTTAATCGCCCTAGGCGTAACGTTGATCCTTCTTTTTAAGAGATAAAACCGAAGTATCCCTTCGCCGTTGTAAAATAAACTGTTACGAGGCGCCACGCGCCTATCCTTCGCGCTTGCGAAAAGGTACCCACGGTATCCACCATGTCTAACAACAACGGTAGCTCCACCTCCCTCCGCCTCAAGACCGGCCTCGCCGAAATGCTCAAAGGCGGCGTCATCATGGACGTCACCAACGCCGAGCAGGCCGCCATCGCCGAAAAAGCTGGAGCCGTCGCTGTCATGGCCCTCGAGCGCGTCCCCGCGCAAATCCGCGCCGAAGGCGGCGTTGCGCGCATGGCTTCGCCTAAGAAGATTCGCGAGATCATGGCCACCGTTTCCATCCCCGTCATGGCCAAGTGCCGGATCGGACATTTCGCCGAAGCCCAAATTCTTCAGGAACTCGGCGTCGACTACATCGACGAATCCGAAGTCCTCACCCCCGCCGACGAAGCCCACCACGTCGACAAGCATGCCTTCAACGTCCCCTTCGTCTGCGGTGCGCGTAATCTTGGCGAAGCCCTGCGCCGCATCGCCGAAGGCGCAGCCATGATCCGCACCAAGGGTGAGGCCGGCACCGGCGACGTCGTCCACGCCGTCAAGCACATCCGCCAGATCGTGCAGGAGATGCGTATCCTCACCGTGCTCGGCGAGGAAGAACTCTACGCCAAAGCTAAAGAGCACGGCGCGCCCTACGAACTTGTGAAGATGGTCGCGAAAACCGGCAAGCTCCCCGTCCCCAATTTCTCCGCCGGAGGCATCGCCACGCCCGCCGACGCGAGCCTCGTCATGCAGCTAGGCGCTGAAGCAGTCTTCGTGGGCAGCGGCATCTTCATGAAAGATTCCACCACCTTCGCCGACCCCGTCGAAGCCGAAAAGCGCGCCCGCGCCATCGTAAAGGCCGCCACCCACTTCAATGACCCTAAGGTATTACTTGAAGTAAGCGAAGAGCTGACGGGCGCGATGAAAGGCCTGGCAGTAAGCGGCTTGGACGAAGCCCACATGCTGCAAACGCGGGGTTGGTAGGTGTGGCGCGGACGCCACGCCCGGGCTGGGACGCCGCTCACTACCCATGCTAAAATCCCGGCCATGCTCCAACGCCGTTCAGCGCGATCTCTGTGCGCGTTCGCCTTCGCGGTCTTGTTCATCCAACTATCCGCCCCCGCGCAAGGCCCTCAACCCGCCACCAAACCCTCGGCCGCCGCCGCATCGCACGCCGACGCCCCAGTTCTCATTGAGCTCTTCACTTCCGAAGGCTGCTCCAGCTGTCCTCCCGCCGACATCGTCCTGCAGAAGCTGGACCAATCCCAGCCCATTGCCGGTGCCCAGCTGATCGTCCTCAGCGAGCACGTCACCTACTGGGACCATGATGGCTGGAAGGATCCCAACTCCTCGCAAGCATTTACAGCGCCTGGGACTCGGTCGCGAGGTCCTCATCACTTCGGCACGCGCCGCTGTTGCGACCCCGGGTGGCCAGCTGTCGAACGCGAGAGTAGGGGCTTCCAAACCCGCCTGACTTCAACCGAGCCATTTTTTTCATAAACAAGCTCGAGTTCTCCCAGGATGTGGGATGGCTTCCCATCAATATCCCTTTTCCTTTCGACTTCATGCTGAGCGATCAATATCAGCTATACCCTCTCAAGTACACGCTGCTCCCCATTATTGGTTCTCTGCGATGGCAGATCGACAATATAAAGGGCCCTTTGATCCTGCGCGGCAATTGGGATCTCGAGTTCAGCGGAGGGGTAGTTGCGATTCCGCGTGGACCTGAGACACGGTATTTTGCTTACATGATGGGGATGCGACGCAATTTTGTCCCGCGTAACTCGAGGGTTACCCCCTATTTCGATTGGCGCGCAGGCCTCGGCCAGATCAACGCAAAGGGCCCACTAGGCGTGCCCTACGCGCAGGGGCAGGACCTTACGTTTACGCTCAACCTGGGCAGTGGGGTGCGATATAACTTCGGTCCTCGCTATGCTGTTTCGGTTGGTCTGAACTGGATGCATATATCGAACGGCAATTTATCCGAACACAAGTATGATCCTAATCAGCCGGACGCCTGGGGCTTTATCAACTATGGCATTAATGTGTACGGGCCGATGTTTGGGTTCGATGCCCAGTTGCGCAAGCATCCACGATCCTCGGTCAGCCGCTGAGGTAGCTCGGCGACCTCGGTGAACATGAATAATTCACCGCGCTTTGTCAGACTCATCTTGCACCCGCGTTTGATCGGTAATCCAATTCACTTCCCAGGTCTTGCCCCCGTCATCCGAGAACGACTGTTCAAAGTGCGGCGTACTCGTCATCATGTTCGTCCAAACAAATCGGATCAAGATGGTTTTGCCGTTAATCGTGTCCTGGGCGTAAAACTCGCCGCGTCCATCCTTGAATTCGCCGACCTGAGGCGGGTCCATGATACCGTTCCTGCTGTTGGCCCAATAGAGCCTCCACTGGTGGGATTGCGGATTGTACGTGCGCAAGGTCAGCCCTTCGATGTGGCCGGTTGGGCCGTCGACCTCGATCGTGTCCAGTTGGGCGCGCCCATCCCAAATCTTGTAGCAGACTCCTGTACCATCCAATTCGACCCACTCCGTGGAGCCTGTTATCGGGCGCAGGCGACGCTTCAAGTGATATTTCCACGCGCCATCAGTGGATCAAAATCGTGTTGCCCATCCCGCTCCGCAGAAGTTTGCTGGAGATTTGTCTTCGCTGCGTCTGAACTCTGCTGTGCGACCGTCTGCAGCGAATGTGAGATCACAACCAAGCTGCACACCACCAGATAACCTCGAAACTTTCCGATGTTCATCACTCCCCCCGTTGGTTCGACTCGAATGCCGGGAAAATGTTAGTGCCAAATTCGAGTTATACTGCTGCGGCCAACCCGGTTGTTTCATTTCGACACCGCCCGGTTGAAAGGGAGGAATTTATGCCCGTCAAACAAGGGGACCTCGCCCTCCTGCAGCAGCCCGCCTCACGAGAACTTCTGCAATCGAAAATTCCCGCCCGCCTCGCCTATATCGCCACCGACGGTACGCCGCGTGTGATTCCAATCTGGTTTCACTGGAACGGAACGGAGTTTGTCATGGGTACGCCGCCCAAGGCACCTAAGCTGAAAGCTCTTGCCCGGAATCCCAGAGTTGCCCTCACCATTGACGACAACAATTTTCCTCACAAAGTGCTGCTGGTCCGCGGCACCGCGCGCCTGGAACCGCTAAATGGAATCGTCCCCGAATACGCCACCGCTGCCGAGCGATATTTCGGACCGGAGCAGGGAAAAGCCTGGGTCGCGCAAATGGGAAAGATGATCTCGACCATGGTTCGGATCACCATCACTCCCGATTGGGTCGGGTTGCTGGATTTCCAGACGCGCTTTCCCAGTGCTCTCCCGCTTTAGAGAGCGACCTACTTGATCTGCGCAGTCTGCGAGGCCACTGCCAGCCACTTGCCATTGCGCTTCACAAAAACATCAGTCCACACGTAATGGTCGGTGGATTTTTTCCCGTCTTCGATGGTGGTCTCATCGTCCGTTCCGGTGACCACCGCAGTGTCGCCGAAGACCCGGACTTTCATGTTACCCATCGTGGCAGAGGTTGTGTGAGCGCCCTTGATCTCCGTGGCTCTCTCGATCCTGGTCTGGCTCTTGCCGTCAGGGGTTATGGCAATCCAGTCATCCGCCACGATCTTTTCAAACGCTGCCGCATCGTGATTTTTCTCGGCATTCAGCCACGCCTGTTCCATGGCCTGCAAAGTTTGCGAGACGGCGGCATCAGACTCGGCCTTGGCCTGCTGGGCTGACATGGTTACAGCAGCGAAAAGAATCAAACTGAGGAAACAGATGGGAGCGAGCAATCGTCGTGACATAGTGAGGCTCCTGTAAACCGTCAGTCATTCTACGCTCGCAAGCGATACTCAAGGGCCTGTGGCCCATCCTCACCCCGCATCTCTACTCGATCCGTTAGAATCTGGCAAGACCTGAAACGCTAACCGTTATGCCAGAGGACACCGATCTCGACAAAGCGCGGCGCTATCTGCAGGCCATCGAAAAGGGCGATGCCGCGTACGTGCTCAGTCTTTTCTCTCCCGAAGCCTACATCGACCAACTGCCGAATAAAATCTATCCCCAAGGGAGCCGTGCCCGCGTCTCTCAGATCCCGGTGGGCCTTCGAGAAAGGCCGCAAAATGTTTGCCCACCAGACCTACCAGATCCTTAACGACGTCACGAATGGCAATACCGTTGTCCTCGAGGTTGTGTGGACCGGCAAACTTGCCATCCCTTTTGGAACGCTTTGGCAGGGGCCGAGATGCGTGCCCATTCCGCAATGTTTATTGAATTTCGCGACGGCAAGATCGTGGCCCAAAGAAACTACGACCGCTTCCAGCCTTGGTAGTTCTCTCCAGCCTCGTACCAACGCGAAAGCGGGTTGGCACATTGCTTTTAGCCACGGTCGAGGCGTCAAACGCCTGGTTCACCCGCAAGATAGTAATCCATTGGGCTGTTGGCAGGCGGTTGGTGGCCGAGCATGCGAATCATGCCCACGACTTGCCCGCGATGCAGTGTGGAATGTTCCAGCACGTGCCGCAGCATCCTCCAGCGAGGAAAGCGCTGCTCAACTTCGCTAGGAAGCTGCAAAGTCAGTTCGACCGCTAGGCTGGATTCTGGAAGCCCGTCGAGCCAGACAGCGAAGCCCGACCAGAGTTCAGGCCACTTCTGCTTGAGCTCGTCCAGCGAGAATTCCGGCGCCCGACCCTGTGGCACCCGCCAGGTTCCCAGGTCCGGAGTCGTGCGCAAACAATCGAGCCACACTCTTTCTCCGTCGTAGATATGCCGGAGAGTGGCGAGAATGCTGCTGTGCGAAATGCGCAGCTCGCGCTCAAGCTCGTCGCTGGTGAGCGCGGAGCAGCCGTCTAGCAAGGATCGATTGGCCCAGGCCGAGTGCCGAATATCGGCGAGCAGCACTTTTCTTAGCGAAGGACACAAAGGAAGTATATAAGCAGACGGGACGTGAGGCTGGAGGCACAAGCGAATCCAACCTCGACTCCCCGATTGTCTCGCTTGGTCCTACGCGCTCAACCCCTCGTTCCCCACCGCAGGCAAGACTTTCTCGAGCCTGTCGTAACTCATGGCCATTCCGATCTGCATCGGCGATTTCAGCACGGCATCCCGCGTCTCCCGGGAGTCATACAGAATCGTCTGCGTCAGGGTAGTCTTTCCGTCCCGCTCCACCAGCACGATCGTGTCGACGGCCTCACCCGGATACCACGCCTCGTCGAACACCTCGGTGGCAACAAACCGTTCCGGCGCCACGACCTCGCGATAGATCCCGCCCATTCCCATCTCGCGTCCATTGCTGTCGTTCCGCCAGACGTAGCGATATTTACCACCGGCTCGTAAGTCGATCTCACAGACAGGCATCGACCAGCCATCCGGTCCAAGCAACCACGTCTTTACCAGTTCCGGCTTTGTGTAAGCGTCGAATACCAGCCGACGCGGCGCATCGAACACACGCGTTACTACAATCTCGCGATCTCCATGCGACGTAATGTTGAAGGTTCCGCTATGTTTCATTGTTGATCTCCTTTGTCACTTGACGCGCCCGCTGCTTACTCTTGGTTTCCAGCTTGCCGGCTTGCATTTCCCGCAGAAGGGCATCCAGACGCCCAAACTGCGCCTCCCAGAACTGGCGATAGTTCTCCAGCCATTGCGTGGCCTCCCGTAGCGGACGCGCTTCGAGCCGCCTAGGACGCCGTTGCGCCTCGCGCCCGCGCGAAATCAATCCCGCTCTTTCCAGAACCTTAAGGTGCTTGGAAATCGCCGGCTGGCTCATGGCGAACGGCTCGGCCAACTCACTCACGGAGGCGTCGCCTTTGGCAAGGCGAGCCAGAATGGCTCGGCGCGTGGGATCGGCCAGGGCTGCAAAGGTTGCGTCCAGGCGGGAGGATGAACGTGCATAACCGCTCAGTTCCATAACGTAGTAGTTATATACGAGAGAAGGAGTTTTATTGTCAAGCGGAAAGATCACCGCTCGAAGTTGTTGAGAATGACATGCTCCTCGGAAACGAAGTATGCGACCTTACTGTGGTCAATAAAATTCGCTTCGTCCTCGCTTGACGCTTTCCATTCGGCCGATTCGCGGGCCGCCAGCAGCGCCTCGAAGCCGTCGAACCAAAGCTCCGCTATGCCGTCGTAGTCGGGCGAGTGTTTGTCGCCGCGAACCGCTATGCGGTGGCTTTGCACCAGACGCCGCAGTCCGGGAATCCGCGCGCCGATCGGACCGTGAATGTTTTTCCAGTAATGAAAGAATTCCTCATCGCTGCATCCGGCCTTTTTAGTGATGCAATACACAACCTTGACCATGTCTGGAATGACCTCAGCTCACCCTTCCCTCAATTAGAATCAGCGAACAAGTATGATTGTGCCAGAGACTTGCCAATGACGAACGAGCACAGACCGACGACCGTGACCATCGGAGTCCTAGCCCTACAGGGCGATTTCGACGCCCACCGGCGCCGGCTGGAAGAGCTGGGCGCCGAAGTTGTGCTCGTCAAGAAGCCCGCACAACTCGATGAAATCGATGGCCTCGTTATCCCCGGCGGAGAATCCGGAACTTTCCTGAAATTGCTGGGAGAAGAAGGATTTGAAAAGCTAAAGGAATTCGTGCGGAGCAAGCCGACGTTCGGCACTTGCGCCGGCGCAATCCTGCTGGCCTCCGAGGTCGAAAATCCAAAGCAAGCCGGCCTTGGCGCCATCGACATCGCCATCCGGCGCAATGCCTACGGACGCCAACTCGACAGCTCCATCCGCGAAGGCCGATTCATTCCGGACAAGCTGGGAAACTTCCCGCTCGAGATGGTTTTCATACGCGCACCAAAAATTGAGCGCGTGGGCCCCAACGTCGAAGTCCTGGCCACTGAAGGCAAAGACCCGGTTGCGGTTCGGCAGGGAAGAGTCATGGCCGCAACTTTCCATCCGGAACTTTCCGATGACACACGCGTTCACCAAACCTTCCTTGACCTGTGTGGGATGGACACTCCTGTCCATTGACCTTTGCCTTTGGATTTTGCTCGCGACGTTGATTGCCTCGCCCACACAGACTTTCCGGAACTTTTCTCTGGAACTTTTCTCTTGACACTTTCATCGCGTAACTGTAAGGTTACGCATTATGCGGAACCGTTCGGTTACATATTCGTCGGAAGCGACGTTTCAAGCTCTCGCCGACCCCACCCGCCGGGCCGTCCTCGATTTGCTGCGCCGCGGCAGCCAGCCCGCAGGAGAAATCGCCGGAGCGTTCCCCGTCTCGCGTCCCGCCATCTCCAAGCACTTGCGCCTGCTGCGGCGCGCACACTTAGTACGCGAGCACCGCGAAGGCCGTCACCGCGTCTACCAACTCAATCCCGAGCCGCTTCGCGCCATCGACTCCTGGCTCGATCAATACCGCGCCTTCTGGAAGATGAACCTGACCAATCTGAAGACATTTGTCGAAGCCGAATACGCCAAAGAAACGAACCAGACCCATGCACCGAAATCGAATCCGAAAAATTCAAAAGGAGATCTCTAACATGAAATCACTCCGTATCGTGCTCCCACCGTTGTTGCTTGTCATCGCATCCGCTGCGCTGGCGCAAACCGCTACCCAGAAATCTTTCGACCGACTCAAGACCCTCGCCGGCTCATGGGAAGGGAAGAGTTCTGAAGGCAAGCCTCTGCGGGTAACTTTTCGTGATACCGCAGGCGGATCCGCTCTCATGAGCGAAATTGAAGGCCAGGGACACGAGGATATGATTTCCATGATCCATCTCGACGGTCCCAACCGCCTGCTGATGACTCACTACTGCGGCGCCGGCAACCAGCCGCGCATGGAAGCTACCATTTCGCCCGACGGCAAAACCTTCACCTTCAATTTCTTTGACGGCACCAATCTCGCGAGTCCCGATGCCGGCCACATGCAGGGCGTCGTCTTTACCATCATTGATCCCAACCATCACACCGAGGACTGGACCTTCAACGCCGGTCCAGGCAAAGGGATGAAAGAGTTCTTCGACCTGCAACGAAAGTGACCTGCGATGAACCAAGGAGGCTGCGGCGCCAGTTGTCGCAGCCTCGAGAATGGAGAAATTCATGACGATGGCAATCGCCCGGCCCGATGTGGTACCAGGTTCCTTTGCCTGACGGCAGAACGCGCCATGGTCGCGCCCTCCGAGGTCCTGTTTCAGGCCTGGACCATAGGCTGGGATCGATGGTTTGCGGCACCGGGGACAGTGTTAATGAGAGCCGAGATCAACGCCGTTTTTATTTCGAAACTCAGTTCGAGGGCCAGCGCCATCCGCACTACCGCCGCTTCCTTCGACTCGAACCCAACCGGCTGGTGGAGCTTACGTGGCTTACCGCCGCGACTAAAGGGGCCGAAACAATCGTGACGGTCGAATTCGGCGCCAGCAATGGCGGGACGCAGCTGCGGCTTACACACGCTGGCTTCTCCGATGCGCAATCGAGAGACCGTCATAACGAAGCTTGGCCGAAGGTTCTGGCACAACTTGATCAGAAGATGACGAAATGCGATTGACCAAGGACGCATCATGACCGCTCCCAAATCCGTGATCACTCCCGACAATGATGCTGTCGTGACCGAAATCCAGATCGCCGTACCTCCCGAGCGAGTCTTTCAGGCCTTAACCGATGAGCGCGAGCTCATCCGCTGGTTCAACGACCCAAGTTGCCCCGTCAAATTCTGGCAGATGGACGCCCGCCCCGGTGGCCACTACAGCTACGCCTCAGAGAAGGGAACCGTGGTCGTCAACGGAGTGAACGACTTCGAGTGCCACGGCGAGATCCTCGAGTTCGATCCGCCGCGTCTGCAGGTCTACACCTGGTACGGCAACTGGCACGTAAATAAATCGCTCCGCACGGTCGTTCGCTGGGAACTCACGCCCGACGCCGCCGGCACCCGGGTGAAAGTCACGCACAGCGGTCTCACGCAAGAAGATGCCGCGCGCAAAGATTACAGCATCGGCTGGGCCGGTGTGCTCGATACCTTGAAAAAGTTCACCGAGCGATAACGTGTGGAGTGAGACTCCAGTCTGTCGCTTTTGATTTTGTATTTGTTTTTTGATTCGATTTCGAATTTTCATCACGCAAGGAGAGCACCATGGCAACCGTCGCAATTACTGCCGATCAAGACGTCGTCAGCTGCGAGATCTTCATTTCCGCACCGCCGGCCCGCGTCTTTCAAGCCATCACCGACCCTCGCCAACTCCCGCAATGGTGGGGACAAAAAGAGATGTACCGCGTCACCAATTTCGAATCCGACCTGCGTGTCAACGGCAAATGGAAAAGCACGGGCGTCGGCGCCAACGGCGACACCTTCCAGGTCAGCGGCGAGTACCTCGAAGTTGATCCGCCGCGCCTCCTGGTCCAGACCTGGGTCTCCAGTTACGCGGGCGATCTGAAAACCACCGTTCGCTGGGAACTCGAACCCCAAAGCGTGCATGGCCTGCACCCGAGCGGTCCGCAACGCGCTGGCACCGGCACGCTGGTGAAGATTCGCCACAGCGGGTTCGCTGGCAACCCGGAGCAAGCCAAGAGCCACGGTCAGGGTTGGGTACGGGTTATGTCCTGGGCCCAGACCTTCATCGAGAAAGGACAAACTATCGACACACGCAATTGACCTCGCGTCCAACCTCACGCGACAATGCAGGAGTGAACCAGCGATTTGGCATGGCCGCCTGTATTGTCGCGCTCAGTCTCACCATCTTCGTCGCGCAAACCTCCGCTCAGAAGGGAACTCCCGTGCCTGCTCACGCCACTGGACCATTCGACGTCAAACTCACCCCGCAGGACGACAAAATCGACCCCACCCTTGGCCGCATGACCCTCGGCAAGACTTTCCAGGGCGATCTCGAAGCCACCAGCAAGGGCCAGATGCTCACCGCCTCCACCGACGTCAAAGGCTCCGCCGGCTATGTCGCCATCGAGCGTGGGTCGCGTGGATCATCGTTCCCTCGGAGCCGGAATTGAAGCCGGTGGTCGCGGTACAACAGACAGTGACTGGCTAGGAACTTGCGCAGGCTCGCACGTCGTTGCGAGCGTTCGCGTGCTGCGCAACAGTGACCGACTCAATCGCCGCTAGGAGAACACTAATCGGGAGTCATTCCCAACAAATCTTCATGTCCTTCGAAGACGGAAGCCAGCTTGGTCAGGCGAAACAGTTGCTTCAGGCGTTGATTCAGATTGATCAGCCTCAGATCGCAATGTTGCCTTTTGGCGGACACGTACAGACCGACCAGCGCACCGAGGCCGGAACTGTCTAGGTAGCTGACATCGGTTAAATCCAGCACCACGCGGTTGGTTTCCGGGATGAGGGCTCGAACCGTGGCCTGGAGCGTGCCGGAGGTGGTCGATGTAATTCTGCCAATGCAGCGGACGAGAATTTCTTCCGGACCTTTGACGGTTTCGAGGCTCAATTCTGAAAGTGGAATGGGATTTGCGATCATGGAAGGCCTCCTAGGGCTGAAAACTCGACCAAAATCCGAGACGAACGGGGTTCGATCAACAGGGCCCAAAACAAGCAGCCAAGCCTGTTTAGGGCAGAAATAGGCTCGGCTGAACGCACTTACAATACTCCCGGCACCGCCAAAGTCAAGCCACAACTTTCCCCCCCGGAAACGGCTACAACCTTCACTCATGCTGGCTAAGGGGCTTCGGGCAAAGTGTATTCGAAATCGTAGGAATGCTTTCCGTCGGCGATGTGGATGATCAGCTTGCCGGTCAGGCCAACGAGTTGACCGGTGCCAGAATCGGGGACGACGGTGATGTTGAGTTCCGGCACTCCGCGAGTCATGGTGCCGCTGTGCTGCAGGGCAAATGTTCCGGTGCGGGGCCCGACGGATGCGTGGAGCGTACCGGTATGTCCCTGGTCGGCGCACTCCCGAAGACACGGCTGTATTCTCTGCTGAACTGGGAAGCGCTTAGATAGCCCACGCGCTGACTCGCGGTACCTGCGTCCAGCACCGTCGATAGCATGAGACGCCTTGCTTCCTGCAGCCTTAGCCGAAGTTCGTCGCGAAAGGCCCAAATTCTATGATTTTTTATGTCGGAAGTGAGACAAGTCTCGTGTCTGCAATCGCGGGTTCAGAAAAAGCGATGTAGTGCAGACCTACCCTC
>Ga0182015_10000110_pt1 | contig 109757 bp, 94 predicted proteins | sample 712P3MmetaG_FD_120478 | JGI IMG/M metagenome (GOLD analysis project Ga0182015, IMG submission 120478) | Permafrost microbial communities from Stordalen Mire, Sweden - 712P3M metaG | ecosystem: Environmental > Terrestrial > Soil > Wetlands > Permafrost | place: Sweden: Stordalen | collected...
CTGGCTGACCTGCTGCGTGGCGTTGGAGACCACTTTTGCTTGCGCGGAGGTCTCTTCGGAATTCGCCGTGATTTGCTGGCTGGTGCTGGAGAGTTCCTCGCTGGCCGCGGCGACGTGTATGGAGTTCTCCGTGATGGCGAGGATCATGCGCTTCAGGCTGCTGCTCATCTTGTTGATGGCCGTCGTAAGGTCACCGAGTTCGTCCCGGCTGCGAACCTTCAGCTCGTCGTGGGTCAAGTCGCCCGCTGCGATGGCTTCCGCCTGCCTCAGAACAGACCGGGTTGCGCCGGCAATTTTGCGGCTCAGAAAGACCGCCACGAAAACTCCGTTGCCCAATGCCACGAGAGTGACTACAGCCGTCGTCAGATTGAGCGAGCGGTTCTCCGCATCCATGTCCTCGCTGCTACGCTTCAGCAGCGCGGCGAAGGAATCCGCCATTTCGCCGAGGGGTTTGTTGATTGCCTCTGTGACCGGCGTAGCCGTGTCGGCGAATTGGTCTCCCGCCTTGGCGATAGCGTCGCGTTCGCTGCCCGCTGCATGTTTCATCGCCGCTTCTTGGAATTCCCGGAGGCTGGGAAGCTCCTGCTTGGTCTCGACCAGCCGGTCCCGGTCGGCCGGCAAGGACCAACGCGGAGACAACTCGTCCAGTCTTGCGATGTCCTTCCCAATGTCATCCCAGTTCGAATCGAAAACCTTCTTCGCGGCCTCCCATCGGGCTGATTGGCTTCCGGCCAGGATGGCCTCGCGACCCGTGTTCTGCGCCTGATTCAAATCCTTCTGCAAGTCCGTGCAGGCTCTGATCGTGGGCACGCTCACCGCCATGGCTCGATCCTGCGCTTCTTTGATTGCACTTGCCTTCACATTGGTGAGCACCGCGCTAAGAACCGTGAGAGCAAGGACGCATGCGAAGCCCAATCCCATTTTCCTTCCAAGTGTGAGTTTCATTTCCCTCTCCAGCTTCCCAATCTAAGAAATCACTGAGCTCAGCGACCGATGCGGCGCGACCGATGTGGCATTTGTCAGTTGGCCGTGCAGCTATCGCCCGGCCGCCGCGGTTTCCGCCACATCCGTCATCTGGCAGGCTTTTTCGATGTCCAGCACGTGCATGAGCCGGTCGTCAAGTTTATGGACGCCGAGAATGATGGTGCGCACGGAACCGCGCAAGGTCTCAGGCGGCGGCTCGAAGGTGTCCTGCTCGACTTCCACCACATCGCCGATCTCATCCACCAGCAGGCTGATCGCGCCATCATCGGAGCGAACCACTACGTTCATCGCTGGCACGCCCGCGGCACGCGGCTCCAATTCAAGACGCCGCCGCAGATCGACCGCGGTGACGATCTGGCCGCGCAGGTTCATCAGGCCGCTGACCACCCCGGGCGCCAACGGAACCTTGGTCATATCCAGCGAGCGAATCACCTCCTGGACCCCTTTCAGTTCCACGCCGAACAGAAGCTTATCCAGATAGAAGGTGCAAAACTGTGAAGTGTGTGCCATGGCTTAGTTCGCAACCTCCGCAGATCTTGTGGCGAGGGCGGGCTGCTTGGCGCTCGAATCCGCGCTGCGCAGAATGGCTGGGATATCGAGAAGTTCGGTAACCCGGTCGCCGATCACGACGGAATAGAGAACCGACGCCCGGGTCGCCGCCGATTTTACGTCCGCCCGGTCCTCGACAATGTCGAGAATCCTGTCCACAACCAGGCCGAAGGAGCGGCCCTCATGATGCAGCACCAACACCTGAATCGGTCCGGAATCGGCCGCGGGCGGCGCTTGCAGGGCGCGCAACCTGTTGCGGCGCTCTTCGAGTACGACCTCGAGGCGGATCAAGGTCAGGATCTGACCGCGATACTGCGTCACCCACTGGCTGCCCGACATTTCCACTTGCGCCACGGGAAACTCCTCTAGCCGCGCCAGCGTGCTGAGTGGAATTGCCATGCGGGAATCGCCCGGACCTGAGAACAGCAGGAAGGTTTGTTTGTCCGTCGCCGCCGCCGATTCCGTCACTTTTTCAGTCAGAGCGCGGTCCCGGGTTTCGCTCACCACCCTGGCCCGCTGCGCTAGGCCGAGCACGTCCAGGATGAGGGCTACTTTGCCGTCCCCCATGATGCTCGAGCCGGCAAAGGTCTTCACCGTTTTAAGCTGTTTGCGCAGCGGTTTCACCACGATTTCCTCGGTGTCGTTGATGTGATCCACCACCAGCCCGAATTGCCGCTCATCGGCCTGCAACACTACGATATTGACCGCTCGGTCGGTTTCCGCCGAGACATCCGCATCGGAGGTCAGTTTCAGTTCCTGATTGAGATACACCAGAGGCAGCAGACGTCCGCGCAGCCGGTGGACCGGCGCGCCATGCACCAATTCAATGCCCTTGGCCACCTCGTCGGCCTCCAGTCGCACCAGTTCCAGCAGGCTTACCTGGGGAATGGCGTAGCGTTCGCCGCCGCAGGTCACCACCAGAGCGGGGATGATGGCCAGGGTCAAGGGAATTTTTACCCGGACCGTCGTGCCTTTACCCAGAGTGGATTGAACGTCCACGGTGCCGCCAATTTTCTCTACATTTGTCTTCACCACATCCATGCCGACGCCCCGGCCCGACACGTTGGTCACCTTTTCCGCGGTGGAGAAGCCGGGAAGGAAGATCAAGTTGAAAATTTCCCGCTCACTCATGCGTGCCGCCTGTTCGGCGGTGATCAGTCCTCGCTCTATCGCCTTTTGATAGATGCGTTCTACATTCAAGCCGGCGCCATCGTCACTGATCTCGATATTGACCTGTCCACCTTCGTGAAAGGCACGCAGAATCAGGCGTCCCGTTGGGTCCTTTCCCCATTTCACGCGGTCTTTGGGAAGCTCGATTCCATGATCCACGGAGTTGCGCACCAGATGCGTGAGCGGATCCTTGATGGCCTCGATGATGGTTTTGTCGAGTTCGGTTTCCTTGCCCTCCATTTCGATGTTTACTTCCTTGCCGCAACCAAGCGCGACGTCGCGCACCGTCCGCGGGAACTGTCCCCAGATATTGCCAATGGGTTGCATGCGGGTCTTCATGACCTCGCTTTGCAGCTCGGTGGCGATGAGGTTCATACGCTGCGAGACGGCCTGCAGGCCGGTATCTTCGATCGTGTTTGAAATTTGCAGGAGCTGATTGCGCGCCAGCACCAGTTCGCCGACTAGTGTCATCAGTTTGTCCAGAACGTTGACGCCCACGCGGATCGTCTCTTGCGGAGTGTCGCGCGGTTTGGCCTCCCGAGCCGGTTGGGCGGCTGCCACCTCTTCCTGCTTGGTGGCGGCAGCCTCCACCGGTGCGGGGATGGCATCTCCCTTGGGCGAAGAGGAGGCATTCCCCGCCTTAGCCGCTGGCTTCGAGTCAGCTTGCGCAGGTGAACCGGGTGGCGCATCCGCGCCAGCGGTAATCCCGGCGTCTCCCGCGACGGGGCTTTGCAATCGCGTCAGGATTTCCCTCAGCTCCGGGTAGTCGACCTCGCCATCCTGACCGGTCGACTGAATTTCCTTGAGCATCTGGCGGACCGCATCCACCATACCCAGCAGCCCTGTCGTCCGCTCCGGATTGAGCGTGAGCTGGCCGTCGCGCAAGCGAGTCAGGAGGTTCTCCCCAACGTGCGCCACCTTTTCCAGTTTGTTGAACCCTAGGAATCCGCACGTGCCCTTGATGGTGTGAATCGTGCGGAACACACCCGCCAGTGCTGCTTTGTCTTTCGGATTCTTCTCCAGACCCACCAGGTCCCGGTCCAGCCGATCAAGGTTCTCGTAGCTCTCGACCAAAAAGTCTTTGACGATCTCGCTATCATTCTCACTCTCACTCATTGCTACGGCTCCTTCACAAATTGGGGAATGATCCCGACAGGCAAGGAATGGCCTGCCGTTACCCCCCGCTTTCGCTCTTGGATTACGCTTTCCTTGGGTGAGTAAAATCTCATTTCTTCGCGAATAGTCCGCTCCCACTCTTCTCGCTCCATCGGCGGTTTAACCAATTGCCATTAGGCGGCGATCTTTCTGGGGCTTCGGGGACGGAAAACAAGCCAAGGAGTGACCTCGCCACTGCTTACGGAATGCCTGTCTCTCGCAGACAGCTCGAACCTGCGCGGTATAATCGGTGCCTCCCTATGCGAGCCTTGCTTTCCGTGTGGACGCTTTTTCTAGGTACGGAGCTGCTTCTACCCGCTGCGCTGCTGGCCCAAGCCCCTCCTGCCACACCTCTGGCCAGTGCCTCGGTTTCGGTGAACGACGCGCAACAGCCCCGCACTCCGGTATCCGTTCCGCGCTTCGAGGATGTTGCACAGAAGGCGGGACTCACCGTCGCGCACATTTCTTCTCCCGATAAGAAATACATCGTGGAATCGATGAGCGGCGGCGTAGGACTGATCGACTGTGACAACGACGGCAAGCTCGACATCATCACCGTCAACGGTTCCACGGTGCAGCGCTACCGCCAGGGCGGCGACTTGATGATCACGCTCTATCATCAGGACGCTGATTCTAAGAACACTGATCCCAAAACAAATGTTCCTAAGAACAATGACCCCAACAGTAACGGCCTCCATTTCACCGACATCACCAAGTCCGCCGGTCTCACACGCAAAGGCTGGGGCATGGGCGTGGCCGTGGCTGATTACGATAACGACGGACTGCAGGACATTTACGTCACCGGCTTTGGCGGGAATGCCCTCTATCACAATCTGGGCGACTGCAAGTTTGAAGATGTGACCGACAAAGCCGGTGTGGGTGCGGGAGGATTCAGCACGGGAGCGGCATGGGCCGATTACGATCGCGACGGCCGCGTGGATCTTTTTGTCTCGCGCTATGTTCACGTGGATATCGATAATCTGCCGCAGTTCGGCAACGATCCGCGATTTTGCCGTTTCAAGGGAGTGTTGGTGCAGTGCGGTCCCTGGGGAATGCCCGGCGAATCGGATTTGCTGTTTCACAACAAGGGCGATGGCACGTTCGAGGAAGTTTCCAAGAAGGCTGGTGTCGACGATCCTCATCATTATTACGGCTTGGGCGCGACCTGGGGCGATTACGATAACGACGGCTGGCCCGATCTATATGTGGCGAACGATGCGGGTCCGAATTTCCTGTATCGCAATAAACATGACGGGACATTTGAAGACATAGGATTGCTGGCTGGAGTCGCGCTGAGCGGCGATGGCATGGAACAAGGCTCCATGGGCGTGGACTGGGGTGACTATCTTCACGAAGGCCGCCTGTCGATGATCGTGACCAACTTCGTTGAACAAGGCTCAACCCTGTACCACAACCTCGGCAGAGACAATTTCGCCGATGTAAGCGTGCGCGCCAAATTGATGAGGCCGACCTATCCTTTCGTGAGTTGGGGCACGTCGTTCTTCGATATGGATAACGATGGCTGGCTGGATTTATTTGTCGCGAACGGCCACGTCTATCCCCAGGTGGATGCGATTTCCGGCGGAACGCCATACCGCCAGCCCATGCTGCTGTTCCGCAACCATCGCGATGGAACGTTTGACGATGTTTCGCAGGCGCTGGCGGATATGCCGCCGCAATCGCGGCGGGGCGCGGCCTTTGGAGACATCAATAACGACGGCAACGTCGACATTGTGGTGCTCAACGTGGGCGAGCCGCCATCGCTCTTGCTGAATCATAACGACAGCCCGAACCATCGTGTGCTGTTCAAGCTGGTGGGAACGAAAAGCAACAAGGCGGCGATTGGCGCGCGGGTCACGGTGAAAGCCGGCAAGCTGGTGCAGTTCAGCGAAGTGCGCGGGGGTGCGAGCTACCTCTCGCAGAATGACTTGCGTTTGCACTTTGGGTTGGGCGGCAGCGAGAAAATGAGCGAAGTGGATATTCGCTGGCCGAATGGGGAAACGGAAGTTTTGCGGGATGTACCGGCCGATTTTATTTACACCGTTGTTGAGGGAGCGGGGATGCAGCAGAAAGTGGCGCTTCCTGCTTTGCCGCGGCCTTGAAATCCTGTTGATTTCTGGCGGCATTGCCATTGGCGCTAACGTGATTGCGAGCGCTTCTCTAGCCGTTTTCGTATGTGTTTGCCGTTGTCGCTGGAAAAATCGATCAATGAGTGAAATGGCGATTTGTCGCCAACTATGATTGCCCAGCACAGCCGCGGGCAGGGGACTCACAGTGAAAGAGCCTTTACTCGTAGGTGAAGGTTAAGTCGTCAAGATAGACTGCATAGGGCGATTGTTCGTAGTTTCCGTCCATCTGGTAGTTGATGGTCACCCCATACCAACCTTCGGTTGAACCGGGATTGTAGTATCGGTTGAGTGTGCTGGTCACGCCATTCAGAGTGATTGACTGGAACAATAACTGATTGTCGGAAGTGCGCTGCACCTGAATCGTCAGATGGTTCCATGAATTGCTATTCGGGTAGCAGGCAACCCCAGTCGGAATCCAGTGCTGATTGATATTGTCCCAGATGTCCCATTCATTGCCGCCCGCGATGCGGCACTCGTGACCCCAAATGAAACCCAAATTGTCAAAGAACTGATTGATGTCAAACTCGACCGCCTGCGAAAGTTCAAGGTTAGTTCCATAAAAGTACACATCGTAGGTGAAGTTATGGTAAGTGGGCACGAGCGTATGGTTGGCATCGGGCATTCCTTGAGAGGAAAAGTCACCGATCAGGTGATTATTAAACAGGGCATCTGCATAAACAGTGGATCCGCCCAGATTATATTGCGCCGAGTCTCCACCCATCGAAGGGGAGTTAATTCCCTGAGACATCGAATAACTGATTCCATCGCAAGGCGAGGGTGAACAGGTGGCATAGCTTGGTGGGGTTAGACCGTAGGTTCCCCATCCGCCGCTTCGCTGAAGGTTCGAGAATGAATTGCCTGGGTTCGTCTGTGCAATGCTGGCCACCGTTATTTGTAGGGATTGCTGTTTGGATAGTCCCTTGGAATCCGAAACCGAGATGGCAAAGCTGAAACTTCCAGTTGCGGTGGGTGTCCCAGAGATGGTTCCGGTCGTAGACCCGAGGAGCAGGCCTGTGGGCAGTTTGCCGGACGCAAGCAAGAAACCGTAAGGTGCAGTGCCGCCGCTTACGTTTAGAGTGGCGTTGTAAATAGACCCGAGAGTGGCGGATGGAAGCACTGATGAAATCGTCAGGCTAGAACTTGAATTGGTTGCCGAGGTAGTACTGCCATTGGCGGGCACAGAGAAGCCTGAACATGCGTTCAACAAGAGCAGCCCAAACAGGAGAGTAATCAGAGCCGTGCACTGAAAGAAAATAGTTCGAGCCGGATACTCATGTTCCGCTAAACCGGGTAAGCGCCAAGACATCTATTGAACCTCTCAAAGGAGTGCCAGAGGACGCTCAGCATTAGAGTCTTTAAAGAATCTATCGAGAAGGTAACGAACGGACCAGATAACCAAAGGCCGTAGAAGGTATTGCGACTTGCGATTTCCCTAACGCTTCGAGCTCACATCTTCGCGCCAGGCGAGTATGCTCACTGCGATTGGCGGACCCAAACATTGTAATGAGCGACCCTCATTCGATCCCCAACTGCCTCTGAATCTCCTCCAGTGGTACACCCTTAGTCTCCGGAACCATGGTCTTCACCCAAACCAGTTGGAGAACCAGCATGCCGGCAAAAAACGAGAAAACGTAGCCGGGAGGGAAGGCGGTGACCATCTTCGGAAAGAAAGTTGTGAGCAGGGCGGCGGTAGACGTCACCGAAGCAGCTCTCACTCCCGCGTTGCACCGATACTCGGTTGAAGCTCACACAACCTTCGGCAGACTCGTTGCCGCCCGTTAGCATTCCACGGGGCATTGCCGCAGCGGTAGGTTCATACTCGCCGCCTTTCGGGTACCGCGGTCACTGGCTAGATAAACTGAAGACTGTGCCGTCGCCGTCTGGTCCTCCTTGCGATGTCGTGCCGTAGAGGACCCCGTTAGCCGCCTGAAGAAGTGAGCCTTGGGCGCCGTAGCCATCTACGGTGGCCGACTGGAACGCGTGTAGCGTGGTTAACGCTCCCGCCGGTGTGATTCGGAATACCGTTCCGCAGGAAAAAGGTGTGGGTACTCCGTCGGCAAGTTCCGTCCCACAGGTAGGATTTCCGCCTGATTCAAGTTGTCCCGTAGAAATTGCCGTCGCGAGCCTGAATCATCCCTTGAGGAACTGCGCCGTCAGGACAGTTCGTTTGAGCACAAAAACTGTACAGTGTGGTTAATGTACCCTCGAGGGTAAGCTCATAGACAGTACCACTACCATAGGCTCCGCCACCACCGGATGTCCCATAGAAGTTACCGTCGGTAGCCAGAACCACTGCGGACGGAAACTCACCGTCAGCGCATTGCGTTTGGAGACAAAAGCTGTATAGCGTGGTTAATGTGCCCTCCGGGGTGATCTTGAAGATCGAGCCGTTGCCGTTGGCCCCGCCGCCCGAAGTTGCGCCATAAAAGTTTCCGTCGCTGGATTGAATCAGCCCTGTGTTGGGATTGTCGCCATCAAGACAGCCCGTCTGGGCGCAGAATCGATACAGAGTGGTCAGCGCGCCTGCGGGGGTGATCTTGAATAACGTGCCACACCCTGCGGGACACCCAGTGCTGCCGCCATTGAAAGTTGTTCCGTAGAAGTTCCCGTCGGTGGCTAGAAGCATGGAGGTAGGGCCAGCAGGACACTGCGCTTGAGATGGAAGACAAAAAGTGTACAGTGGCGTCAGCGCGCCCCCGGAAGTCATCTTGAAGACTGTTCCAACACCGGGGCTGCCGCCGAAAGGCGCTATTCCGTAGAAGTTCCCGTCACTACCTTGAAGGAGCGGATATTGAGGGAAGGCACCGTCAGAATTGTCGAAGGTGGCGAGAGTGGTAAATTTCCAAGAGCCAGTTGCAGCGTTGCCACCAGCCGCAGCGTTACCCCCGCACCCAGACAGAATCCCAAACGCAGCAATCAGTAAAAGCGGGGAAGATTGCGCGCATTTTCCTCCTTTGGAGGATCGATGTTATCGAGACCCCCAGCGCCTCATTGTACTTCGGTCGCCGCAGCAAGCCCGAAGCCGGGCGTTTATTTCGTACAAAACTCGTGGGAAGCGACGATTCTCAATCGATCCCCAGTTGCCTCTGAATCTCCTCCAGCGGTACGCCCTTAGTCTCCGGAACCATGGTCTTCACCCAAACCAGTTGGAGCACCATCATGCCTGCAAAAAACGAGAAGACGTAACCGGGTGGGAAGGCGGTGACCATCTTGGGGAAAAAAGTTGTGAGTAGGGCGGCGAAGGTCCAGTGCGTGAAGCTCCCAAGAGTCTGCCCTTCCGCACGATGACGATTGGGAAATATCTCGGAGATAAAAACCCAAATCACCGCTCCTTGGCCGATCGCGTGGGCAGCGATGAATGCGAAGATGCAAGCTGGTACGATCGAGAAGTGATTTGTAAAGAAGGCCCAGGCTACGAGACCGAGCGAGGCGATGTAGCCGAACGAGCCAATATAGAGCAGCGTACGCCGGCCCAGTCGGTCAATCAGCCAGAGGCCGACAAAAGTGAAAACCAGATTGGTAACGCCAATGCCGATGGATTGCAACAGTGCGGCTTTTGCGCCAAGTCCGGTGAGTTCAAATATGCGGGGCGCGAAGTACAAAATCGCATTAATGCCTGAGAGTTGATTGAAAAAAGCAATCAAGATAGCCAGCAGGATCGGTTTGCGAAGACGCGTTGTCCAGAAATGTCCCGACGACGCCTGCTCCGAAGATGCAGCTATAATCTCGTCCGCCTCAGCCGCCACTTCGGCTTTGGAGGCGTCAGGCTCGATGCGCTGCAGGACTTGCAGACCAGCCTCGCGGTCACCCTTCCTGCCCAGCAGCCAGCGTGGGCTTTCGGGAAGGCCGAAGCAGAACAAGGCGTAGAGCAACGACGGAAATGCAGCCACCCCCAGCATCCAGCGCCAGGCGTTCTCGCCGACCCCAGCGAGCAGCGCGTTCGAGACGAAGGCGATCAGAATGCCAAAAACAATGTTGAATTGGAACATCCCGGCAAGCCGTCCGCGATACTTAGGCGGCGCGATCTCCGAAATGTACATCGGGGCAACCACGGTAGAGATGCCGATGCCCAACCCGCCGATGACGCGCGCGATGATAAAGGTGGCGACGTTTGGCGCCAAACCTGAGCCCACCGCACCGACAAAATAAAGAATGCCGATCCAAAGAAGCGTGGCTTTGCGTCCGAATCGGTCAGCGGGCCAGCCCCCGAGCAGGGAACCGACGACGGTGCCGTAAAGGGCAGAGGCCATGGCTATGCCGTGCACTCCGGGACTGAGCCCCCAAAGCGACTGAATGGTTTTTTCAGCGCCGGAAATAACGACGGTGTCGAAACCGAAAAGAAATCCAGCGAGTGCCGACGTGAGCGACCAGAAGAAGATGCGTCCGTTCATAAGTTTATTGGGTGTCAGATCTTAGGAGTACATTCTCCAACGTCACATCAGCATCCGCAGCCCGGCTTCCAAGTCCCCAAGTCCCAAGCCCGTGTCGTCACGCTTTCGTCAATGGGTATCTCTTTTCGCGCCAGTCACGGATACCGCCGTCCATCGAAATCACGTTGGTGTAACCCATCTTCTGCAGATTGTCGGCCGCCAGTGCCGAGCGGAATCCGCCGCCGCAGTAGAGCACAATCTCCGCATTGAGATCGGGCACGCGGGCTTCGATGTCGCGCTCAATGATGCCTTTGCCCAGATGAATCGCACCCGGCAGATGATCTTTGGCGAATTCACTCTCTTCGCGAACGTCTACGAGGATGAACTTCCAGCCGCGATCCATTTTCTTCTTCACTTGCTCGACGTTCGTTTCGCGAACCCGAGTCTTGGCGTCATCCACAATCTTCAAAAAGCGCGGAGGATGTTGCTGGGCCATGAGGAATCTCCTTCAAGTCAGTCGGCGATAAACATCCTACCAAGTGCCGCTGGATTGTGCATCGTGCTTCCTCGAATCTCAGTTAGCATGAACAAGTGACAGAGAACGAAGTCCCCCGCAAGATCGGCTTGGCGCGCGTCTTATCGAAGCATGGCTATTGTTCGCGGTCACGCGCGGCCGAGTTGATTCATGCCGGACGAGTCAGCGTAAATGGAAAAATTCGTCGCGATCCGGAGACGCCCATCTCCGGGAAGCATGAGCAGATCGCGGTCGACGGAAAACCGATTCTGGCGCCGCACAAAATCTATCTCATGATGAACAAGCCTCGCGGCATAGTGACAACGGCATCGGACGAAAAAGGCCGCCCTACTGTGTACACAGCACTGAACGCCAGATCAACGGGCAGAACGGCGCGTTTCGGAGAAGACACCCCCTGGGTCGCTCCGGTGGGCCGGCTCGACAAAGCCAGCGAGGGCTTGCTGCTGCTGACCAACGATTCCGAGTGGGGCGCGCGCATCGCCGCGCCGGAAACCCATTTGGATAAGACTTATCATGTGCAGGTCGCGGTCATCGCGGATGAAGAATTTGTTCAGGCGCTCATTCGGGGAGTCAAAACAAAAGACGGAGAGCTCCTGCGAGCAAAGCAGGCTCGTCGCCTGCGTGGGGGCCAGAAAAACTGCTGGCTCGAAATCGTTCTCGACGAGGGTAAGAACCGCCAGATCCGCCGCCTGATGGAAAGCATGGGTGTCGAGGTGTTGCGCTTGCTGCGCGTGGCCATCGGACCGCTGCAGTTGGGTGATCTCGCGAAGGGCGAACATCGCGTTCTCAACGCAGAGGAGAGGCGAATGCTCGATCGCGCCCTGCAAGGAAATGTATGAGCGGCTTAACCTTCCTTTCTGCGGTTTCCATGGCCGAACAAATCCGGAAGAAGAAGATCTCGCCGGTTGAACTCGTAGAAGCGCATTTGGCGCAGATCGAAAAACTGAACCCGAGATTAAACGCATTTGTGCAAGTGAACGGGGAGAGGGCGCGGCGATCCGCTCAGGACGCGGAGAGCGCCGTCCGTGAGAAGGCGCAGAAAAACTCTCTCGGTCCTCTGCACGGTGTTCCCATCACCATCAAGAGTTCAATCAGCGTGGCCGGCCTGCGTTGCGAGGCCGGAAGCCGGCTGCGCGCAGGCTTTGTCGCGCGGCAAGACGCGCCGCTGGTGGCGCGCCTGAAGAGTGCCGGCGCAATCATCCTGGGCATGACCAACACTCCCGAACTTCTTATGGCGTGGGAAACCGATAACCTGCTCTATGGCCCCACCAACAACCCATGGGACCTGGAGCGCACCCCGGGCGGCTCCAGCGGCGGTGAAGCGGCGGCGATTGCCGCGGGCATGTCCGCAGGCGGAGTGGGCAGCGACGGCGGAGGTTCGATTCGAGTGCCCGCTCACTTCACTGGCATCTGCGGGCTGAAGCCGACGCCGGGACGAATTCCTGCGACCGGGCACTATCCAACTTCTGCGGGTCCGTTCGCATTGATCGGCGTCGTAGGCCCGATGGCGCGCACGGTTGCCGACCTTAAGGTTCTGTTCGAGGCAATGCAAGGCCCGGACGTTGGCGATGCTTGCGCAGCCCCGGTGCCCGTGCTCTGGCCAAGCGATGATGAAACCAGAAAACTGAGAATCGGTTATTTCGAAGACGACGGCCGTACGCCGGTCACGGGGGAAACCCGCGCGGCCGTTTGCACCGCGGCAGAAGGCTTGCGCAGCGAGGGATTTCAGGTGGAACGCTTTCAGCCCGAAGGACTCGAAGAAGCGCGGCAACTATGGTGGAAGTTTTTTGTCGTCGCGGGCGGGATGCTGTTGCGGCCGATGTTCAAGGGAAGGGAAGCGGACCTTAGTCCGATCCTGAAACAGTTTCTGGACTGGTCCGCTGCCCAGCCAGCACTCACTGGCGAAACCCTGCTCGATGCCTGGATCCGGCGCGATGTGCTCCGCGCGCAATTCTTCACGCAGATGCAGATGTATCCCATCCTGCTATGCCCAGTGGGGGCCGTCCCCGCCTTTCGGCACGGCGAGCGCAGTTGGCAGGTTGAAGGTAAAACGGTCAGCTATCTCGATGCCTGGAGCTATACAGAATTCTTCAACCTGCTGGGCAATCCCGCTGCGGTGGTTCCTGTAGGCCGATCACCCGAGGGACTACCCATCGGGGTGCAGATCGTCGGACGGCCGTGGAAAGAAGAGCAGGTGTTATCCGTCGCCGCCGCGCTGGAGAAGCAGCGCGGAGCCTGGACCGTTCCTCCTGTTCTGAGGGTAACCGGGTCCAGCGCCTATCCGCGTGGCTAAAGATTCCTTCCGCTTTGGTCGATAAGCTTCAAAAGGCCGTTTCCAGCGTCATATACCATGCCGAAAATTCTGATTGCGGATGATTCTCGCTTTCAGGTAAAAACGTTTGCCGCGTGGCTCGGTACGAAAGGTTTCGATGTGATCAGCGCCTTCGATACGATGCAGGCGTGGACCGCCGCGCTCCGGTCCAGCCCCGATTTGATTTTGCTCGATATAAACATGCCGGGTGGCACCGGCCTCGAGGTTCTCCGAAGGCTGAGAATCTCCTCCAAGACGCAACACATTCCAGTGATTGTGGTGAGCGGTGACAAAAACGCCGCCACTGAATCCGAGGCGCGGAATCTCGGAGCCGCTGAGTTTCTTCACAAGCCCGTGGAGCAGGATCAGCTCTGCGCAGCGGTGCAGCGAGCCTTGACCCCGGTCGCCCCGGAAGCAGAGCACTAGACTGTCCGTTTACCGCCAAAAGACTCTGTGAAATCATCCTTTCTATTCACGCCGAGTGATCGGCGCAAGCCATAGTATGTTTGCACTATTCCACGTCTTAGGTCTGGCGAGTAACTTGGTCACGCACTGTTTCGGCAACTTGTGGGTTCGCGGCGATTTCTTAACTTAATGCTATGCGGCAAACTCCACCATCCAGGGACCTGACCGGTCGAGTTCTTCCATGGCTACTGGTGTTTCTCGTCATTTCTGCGGTGTATCTCTACGGCCTTCCCCAGCCGAATATCTTTTACGCGGGCGTGGTGCTGCTGCATGCTCTGGCGGGATTGATCGCTGCGATTCTGCTGATCCCCGCGCTCTTTCGCCTGCTGCGGAATGGAACCTTTATTTCGCGCACGGGATGGTTGCTGGTGGCCGCAGGCGCTATTCTTGGACTCATTCTCATCAAGACCGGCACTCCGCGCCCGGAGTGGAAGTGGCTTTATCTCCACATCTTGATCTCGCTCGTCGGAGTGGGCCTTCTAGTCGCTGACCAACTGGGACAGCGGGGATGGTTAGCGTCGAATGCCGGTACTGCTGTTCTCCGTACAGCAGTGTGCCTGTTCGTGCTCGCCGCAGTTGGCTACGGCGCGCGCTACGTTCGCGAGAGTTGGCACACGCGCGGCCGCATCCAGAATCCCACCATGCCGCCCGAGAGCATGAATGGCGAGGGCGACGGGCCTCAAGGCTCGTTCTTCCCCAGCTCCGCGCAGGTCTATGGCAAGCAGAAAATTCCCAGCAAGTTTTTCATGGAGTCTGACTCCTGCAAGCGCTGTCACGAAGATATTTACGACCAGTGGTTCAGTTCCGCGCACCATTTTTCTTCGTTCAACAATCAGTGGTACCGCAAATCGATCGAGTACATGCAGGACACGGTTGGCACCAAACCTTCGAAATGGTGCGGCGGGTGCCACGATCCCGCCCTGCTCTACAGTGGCTTGATGGATACTCCTATTAAACAAATCGTACATCGTCCCGAGTCGCAGGCCGGGCTGGGTTGCATGATGTGCCATTCCATCGCCGAGGTGAAGAGCACGATGGGCCAGGCGGATTTTTATCTGGAGTATCCCAAGCTGCACGAGTTGGCGGCCACGCAGAATCCCGTGGCGCGCGCTCTGCACGATTTTGTGATCCGGCTGAATCCCGAGCCGCATCGCCGCGTATTCCTCAAGCCCTTCATGCGGACGCAAACCGCCGAATTCTGCGCCTCCTGCCACAAAGTACACCTCGATGTGCCGGTCAATCACTACCGCTGGTTCCGCGGCTTCAACGAATACGACAACTGGCAGGCCAGCGGAGTCTCCGGGCAGGGAGCGCGCTCGTTCTACTATCCGCCCAAGCCGCAGCAATGCGCCGATTGCCACATGCCTATGGAAACCTCGAAAGATGCAGGCAACCTCGATGGGTTTGTGCACTCGCATCGTTTCCCCGGGGCGAACACCGCGGTGCCGACAGCAAACGAAGATACCGCGCAGTTGAAACTCACCGAAGGATTTCTGAAAAGCGGCGCTCTCACCGTCGATATCTTTGCCGTGTCTGCCGCGCAGGCGCCGCTGCAAGCCGCGCTAAAGGCGGGTGCGGCGAGTCAATCGGATTTAGCCACCACGTTCGCGGTCGGGGAAGAAGCGGAGACCAAAATTACTCCCGGCACTGGCGGAGAAGTTGCGCCAATCACAGCTCCGTTGAACCGCGTGCAGCCCGCGCTGCGCCGCGGCGATACCGTGCGAGTGGATGTCGTGGTGCGCACCAAGAAAGTAGGACATTTTTTCCCCGGCGGCACGGTCGATGCCTACGACACCTGGCTCGAACTGAAGGCCACAGACGACAAGGGCCAGACTATCTTCTGGAGCGGCATGGTTGAAGGCGATGGCAAAGGTCCGGTTGAGAAAGGCGCGCACTTCTATCGCTCGCTGCAGATTGATGCTCACGGAAATCCCATCAACAAGCGCAATGCCTGGGCCACCAGAGCTGTGGTGTATGTGCGGCTCATCCCGCCCGGCGCCGCCGACACGGTGCATTACCGCATGTCGATTCCTGAAAACACGGGCAATAGGATCACTCTGCATGCGCGGCTGTGCTATCGCAAGTTCGCGTGGTTGAACACGCAGTTTGCCTTCGTGGGCGACCCGGACGAAGGGTCTGGCCGCGAGGTTACGCCAGATTATGACGACCGTCCGTTGGTCTTCACCAAGTCGATCAAAGGAGTTTCGGCCAAGGAAGAAGCAATTCCTGACGTGCCTATCGTGACGGTGGCCGAGAACGAAGTGACTCTGCCGGTAGTCGCGCATAACACGCCCGCTCCCGAGCCCAAGACGATCGTGCGCAAAGACGAATGGCAGCGTTGGAATGACTACGGCATTGGTCTGTTCCTGCAGGGGGATCTGAAGGGCGCGGCGGCTGCGTTTCAGAAGGTGACTGAGGCGGATCCCAACAATCCAGATGGCTGGGTCAACATCGGCCGCTGTGCCGTGCAGGAAGGCGACATGGAGCGCGCCCGCAGTGTGCTCGAACGGGCGCTGAGCTTGTCTCCAAATTTGGCCCGCGCCAACTATTTCTATGCCCGAGTGCTGCGCGCCGGCGGCAACTATGAGGGCGCTGCCGCCCACTTACGCATGGTTCTGGCGCAGTATCCTCGCGACCGCGTTGCGCTCAACGATCTGGGACGCATTCTCTTCCTGGAGCGCAAATATGCCGAAGCAGTGAAGACCCTGGAATCCGTGCTGGCGATTGACCCCGAAGATCTGCAGGCGCACTATAACTTAATGCTATGTTATAGCGGTCTGGGGAACGACGGGCTCGCGAAACAGCACCAGGAACGCTACTTACGATTCAAAGCCGATGAGTCCTCGCAGGCGATCACCGGACCGTATCGACAGTCGCATCCCGAAGACAACAACGAGCGTCAAGCTGTGCACGAACATGTCTCGGTTCCGCTGCCAGTACTCACCGCAAAACACGCTGGAACAAACACGAACCCTGAAGGGACAGCCGCCTCGGCTGTCCAGCCGGTCAAAGCCCGGCTCGCGTCCGCCGCCATTTCTGCTGGAGCCTCCAGGTGATCCCTATTCTGTCGACGCAATCTCCCCCAGGCGCACAGAGACGCGGAGACAGGCACGGGCGTTCTTGCCTTCTCCGTGCCTCTGTGTCTACGTGGTTATTCGTTTTTTCGTTTGCGCCAACGGGGCACGCGCAACAAATTCGTTTCCGCGACGTCACCGCGCAAGCGGGAATTCATTTCACGCATAACAACGGCGCGTTCGGAAAGAAGTGGCTGCCGGAAACCATGGGTCCAGGCTGCGCCTTCATTGACTACGATAATGACGGCTATCCCGACATTCTCCTGATTAATGGCGAGGACTTTTCCGGACACACTCACGGCGGACCGACAACCCCAAAGCTATACCACAACAATGGCAACGGAACTTTCACTGACGTGACTCGCAAGGCTGGACTTGCGGTTCCGATGTTTGGGATGGGAGTGGCGGTCGGGGACTATGACAACGACGGTTTCGATGACATCTTTATCACCGCGTTAGGCCAGAGCCATCTCTTCCACAACAACGGCAACGGCACCTTCACTGACGTCACGAAGATTGCCGGCCTGCTCGGGCCCAGCGAATTCTCAACCAGCGCCGCCTGGGTGGATTACGACCGCGACGGCAAACTCGATCTCGTAGTCGCGAACTACGTGCAGTGGAGCGAGCAGGGCGACCTCTACTGCACACTCGACGGCGCGCACAAGTCTTATTGCACGCCGGAATCCTACAAGGGAACGTCGGTCCGCGTGTGGCATAACCTGGGCGGCGGCAGGTTTGAAGATGCCACGCGAAAGGCTGGTCTTGGCGATCCAACTTCAAAAAGCCTGGGCATCACCATCCTCGACTACAACGCCGACGGCTGGCCCGACATTCTGATCGCCAACGACACCCAGCCCAACAAGCTTTACTTGAACAAGAAGGATGGTACGTTCGAAGAGCGTGGCGTGGCTGCAGGAATTGGCTTCAGCGAAGATGGCGTGGCACGCGCCGGCATGGGCGTTGATGCCGCCGACTATGACCGCAGCGGGCACGCGAGCGCGATCATCAGCAATTTCGCCAATCAGATGGTCTCGCTCTATCACAACGAAGGCAACGGCCTGTTCGTTGACGAGGCTCCGCAATCCGAAGTAGGCCGCGCCACCCTGGTCACGCTCGGCTTCGGCTGCTTCTTTTTCGACTACGACAACGATGGCTGGCCCGATATTTTCGTCGCTGACGGCCACATCGAAGACGCCATCGAGCGCGTGCAGAAGCGTGTGACCTATGCCGAGCCTTCGCATTTGTTCCGCAACCTTGGCGGAGGCAAGTTCCAGGAAGTAACCGCGCAGATGGGCGCGGCTTTTGCCGCGCCAAGAGTGGCGCGGGGCGCGGCTTACGCCGATATCGATAACGACGGCTTTCTGGACGTTCTGGTCACCACCAATGCCGGCCCGGTGTTCTTATTTCACAATGAAGGCGGCTCGAATCACAGCCTCCGTCTGAAGCTGGTAGGGACGAAGTCGAACCGTGACGGCATTGGTGCGGTTGCGTATGTCACGTCGGGAAACGACAAACAATCGAAAATGCTGCGCTCTGGATCGAGTTATCTTTCGCAGAGCGAACTGGTACTCACCTTTGGCTTGGGCGCGCAAGTGAAAGCTGAGAGCGTTGAGATTCAATGGCCCAGCGGCCAGGTCGATAAGCTTTCCAACGTCAACGCCGGACAGACGGTCACAGTCGAGGAAGGAAAGGGAGTCATTAGCACGCGCGCGTACAGTCCCCCACCGAAATCTCCCAGATAGCGATTTACCCTGTGTTCCCCTGTGCCCTCTGTGTTTAAATCTTTGATCAGATGACTCCCCGAATCTCAGCCGCTCTTGCCGGCATACTCCTGGCAGCGTTTGGCGTATTCGCGACCGCCCCGCAAGATCAGCCGAAAGCAAATCCAGCGGAGGCCGCGCGCCTGAACAATCTCGGGGCTGCCTACATGAACCAGCAACTCTTCGAGAAGGGACTCAAGTCCTTTCAGCAAGCCGCCGAGCTCGATCCCAGGCTGACGATCGCACGCTTGAATCAAGGCATCGCCTTCCTGAACCTGCAGAAGATCGACGAGGCCAAAGCTGCCTTGGAAGACGCCCTCAAACAAGATCCAAAGAATCCATACGCGTGGTACAACCTCGGCCTGCTGGCAAAGAACACCGGGGACGCCCAGTCAGCGATTGATGCATTTCACCAGGTCATCGAGCTGGATGCGAATGACGCCGACACCTGGTATTTCCTGGGCTCAGTCTACGTGCAGGCGAAACAGTTTCCACAAGCCATCGATGCCTTCCAGCACGCGCTGCAACTCAACCATCTGCACGCTTCCGCCGAGTTCGGACTTTCACGCGCGTACCAGCAATCGACTGACATCAACCACGCCCGCGAACACCTGAAGAAATTCCAGTACATCACGCAAAACAAAATCGGCGCGCCCATGAGCCTGGCCTACGGCGAGCAGGGCCAGTACTCGCGTGCGGTCGAATCGCCTTCGGCGGTGTTGAAAGCGCCGGTGCAGATCAAGGTGCGGTTTGTGGACGTGACAAGGGAATCGGCATTGGCCACAGCGATACCGGCTGTTCCTCAGTCTCCGTTGGAAATGGCTGGAACGATTCCCAACTTAGTTGGTTTTGGTGCTTGCTTTCTCGATTACGACGGTGATGGCCGCATGGATATCTTTGTTGCAGATCGAGGGAAGGAAGGCGGCCTCGCGCTGTACCACAACCTGGGCAATGGCAGGTTTAAGGATGTGACGCGAAAGGCTGGACTCGACCCTACGCTGCACGCGACCAGCTGCACCGCCGGCGATTACGACAACGACGGCTTTGTCGACTTGGTCATTGGACTTGATGGACGCGTTCTGCTGGAGCACAACGAGAAGAACGGCACATTTAAGGATGTCACCGAAGCTGCGGGTATCCATAGCGATGCGCTTATCCTGGGCCTGACGTTTGTTGACTACGATCACGACGGCGACCTGGACCTGTACGTCACTCGTTTCAACTGGAACCATCAGCTTTCTCTTGAACCCGATATGGGTTTCATCGGAAAGAACACAGCCGATCATGTCATGTGGCGGAATAATGGGAACGGCACATTCAGCGACGTTACCGATTCAATTGGTCTAACCGGTTCTGGCTCGGCTGTCGGCTCCATCGGTACTGATTACAACAACGACCGTGCGGTCGACATCGTCGTCGCCGGAGCGAGAATGCCAACGATTTTTGAGAACCCAAGGGAAGGGAAGTTCAATGCGCGGCAGCCTTGGCCCACGCCCGCCCCGACTCTCACTTTCGGTGTCGCCGTACTAGATTTCGACCACGACGGTTGGATGGACCTCGCCTTCACCCACTCAGGCGCTCCCGCTCTCACGTTGTGGCGCAACAACCATGGGAAGTTCGAGTTGGTCTCTCTCCCGGCAACGAATTGGGTGCAGGCTTGGGGCGTGGCCGCCATCGACTACGACAACGACGGCTGGGTCGATCTGGTTGCCGTCGGAGAAACGAAAGAAGGCAAGGGCGAAGTGCGCCTGTTCCGCAATCTCGGGGCCGATGGCTTCAAGGACGTCACCACCGAGGTTGGTCTCGACAAGATTGAACTCAAAGAGCCGCGCGCCATCATCACCGGCGACTATGATGGCGACGGTGCGACCGACCTGCTGATCACGCAGAACCACGGTCCCGCTGTGCTGTTGCGCAATGAAGGCCGCAATCAGAATCACTGGCTGCGGCTTTCGCTCAAGGGATTGAACGACAACAAGAGCGCGATCGGCACAAAAGTTGAAGTGTTCGCGGGCGGAAACCGGCAGAAGTTTGAGATCGCGGGTTCGTCTGGATACCTGGGACAGAACTCCACCGACATCGTGGTCGGCCTCGGCGATTCTAAAGAGGCCGACATCGTGCGCATGCTGTGGCCGACGGGCGTTTTGCAAGATGAGATCAATGTGGCGGGAGATAAGCAGCAGAACATTACTGAGATCGACCGCCGCGGCAGTTCCTGCCCCACGCTGTTTGTGTGGAATGGCGAGCGCTACGAATTTGTGGCAGACATGCTCGGCGCGGGGGTGGTCGGCCATTGGGTTGGTCCCGGCCAGCGCGACATTCCCAGGCCGGTCGAATACATCAAGATCGATCGCAACGCGATCCGCGAGAAAGATGGGAAGCTCAGCTTCCGCTTCATGGAGCCGCTGGAGGAAGCCGTCTACCTCGATCAGGTGCGGTTGCTCGCGGTCGATCATCCGGCCGATCTTGAGGTGTATCCCAATGAATATTTTGCGTCGAACCCGCCCTATCCTCCATTCAAGGTGGTGGTGAGCCGCGATGCGCGTCCGCCCGCAGGTGCATGGGATGAGCACGGCCACGATGTGTTGCCCGATCTGCTGGCGCACCGCTACTTCGGCGATTTTGCTTTGACGCAGTTCCAGGGCTTCGCTGAGCCTCACAGCCTCACCCTCGATCTGGGTGAGGCTTACCGCGACGGATATCTGTGGCTGCTGCTGCATGGCGAAGTCGAATATTTTTCCGCGAATAGCATGTATGCCGCGTCGCAGGCCGGCGTGCAGGCGATCTCTCCTTATGTGGAAGCGCTGGACGCAAATGGCAAGTGGGTGCGCGTGATTGACGACATGGGTTTCCCCGCCGGCGGGCCGCGCACCATGACCGCCGATTTAAGCGGCAAGCTGCCAAGGGGAACACATAGGATTCGCATCACCACCAATCTGCAGATTTATTGGGACAGCATTTTGATCGATCGCACATCGCAGGATCATGCACGCGAGATCCCTCGCCCCGCTGGTGAAGGCGCGGGGCTTCGGGATGATGCCAACGTGCGTCTGATGCCGGTTCCGCTGGTCCGCGCCGATCTCGGCTTTCACGGATTCCCGTTCAAGATCGAAGGTAAGCCGGCGGGCAACGTGCAATACATTTACGAAAAAGTTAGCGCGACCGGGCCGTACACGCGTCCGGCGGGAACCTACACGCGATACGGCGATGTGTTGCCGCTACTGACTGCGCTGGACGATCAGTCGGTAGTATTCGGCTCGGGCGATGAGGTTCGCCTCGACTTCGATCCGTCACAATTGCCTGCGCTACCCCAAAACTGGGTGCGGGATTATTTCTTCGCGGCCAACGGCTACGAGAAAGACATGGACTTCTACGCAGCGGAAGGCGACTTCGTGGCGCCGCTCCCGTTCCTCAGGATGGGTGACTATCCGTATGCGCCGGGCAAATCGTTTCCACTGGACGACTCGCACGTGAACTATCTTCTCGAATACAACACGCGACACATGTCAGGGAACGAGCAGCGCGGGTATTGGTTCAATTACGGGGAGAAGTGATCCGAGTCACTGTCACTCTGATATCTATGGAATCGTTTTAATATTGACATTTTGAGCCCTCCATAATCCAATAGGCGCACCCATGGAAACTACCACTGTTGCTGCTCCGTCGACGCCGCGGCTGCGCCGGACGCTCACGCTTTGGGACTTGATCCTTTACGGTGTGATCGTGATTCAGCCGGTCGCGCCCATGTCGGTGTTCGGAGTGCTCAGCAATCGCGGCCATGGTCACGTGGTCACCACGATTCTGATCGCCATGGTTGCGATGCTTTTCACGGCGATCAGCTACGGTAAAATGGCGCGGGCGTATCCTAGCGCTGGTTCGGCTTTTACTTATGTCGGGCAGGAGATTAACCCCGCGCTTGGCTATGTAACGGGCTGGAGCATGGTCATGGATTACCTTCTTAATCCCATGATCTGCATTATCTGGATCAGCCAGCAGGCGCATGTGTTCGCCCCCGGTGTCTCGTATGCCGCATGGGCGGTTTTCTTCGCGTTGGTGTTTACCGCCTTGAATGTCCAAGGCGTGAAAACTTCAGCTCGAGTGAATACGGCGCTGGCTGCGGGAATGGGAGTGGTAATCGCGATCTTTTTTGTGGCGGCGGCACGCTATATTTTTGGCCACCCTCACGATGGTTCGGCCTTCTTTACGCGGCCCTTTTACGATCCCGCGAGTTGGAATACGAAAGCGGTGCTCGGTGGCACCTCCGTTGCGGTGCTCACCTACATCGGTTTTGATGGCATCTCCACGCTCTCGGAAGAAGCCGAGAATCCGCGGCGAAACATTCTGCTGGCGACGGTACTGGTCTGTGTAGTGATCGGGGTCCTGTCGGCCTTCCAGGTGTATGCGGCTCAACTTATTTGGCCAGCCTCTGAACCGTATCCGAACATGGACACGGCTTTTACTTTCGTTGCGGGACGCGCCTGGGCGCCGCTGTTTGCCATTGTCGGGTTCACGCTGGTGGTGGCGAACTTTGGCTCCGGCATGGGCGCGCAACTGGGGGCGGCGCGCCTGCTTTATGGCATGGGACGCAGTAATGCCTTACCGAAGTCCTTCTTCGGGGCAGTCGATGCCAAACGGCGAATTCCGCGCAACAATGTCCTGTTTGTAGGCGTGCTCGCTTTAGCCGGCGCATTTCTGCTTCCAGCACTGGCTGGGGCCACCACCGGATATGATCTTGGCGCGAACCTACTCAATTTCGGCGCGCTTATAGCCTTCATGGGTGTCAATGCTGCGGCGTTCGTCCGCTACTACTTGCATGAACCGGAAAAGAAGTTGGGCAATCTGCTCCCGCCTGTTTTAGGCTTCGTAATCTGTTTTTTTCTCTGGATTAGCTTGAGCCCGAAAGCGCTGGTCTTTGGGGCGATCTGGATGGCGGTGGGAATCGCCGTAGGCGCGTGGAAGACCAAGGGCTTTCGCGGCAATCTGGTCGACTTCGAGTTGCCGCCAGAGGAATAGGGAAATGCTGATTGCTCATTGGAGTGCGAGAATCAACCCCAGGAGAATGGATGCTAGGTTCAATCAACATTGTGGCTTTTGTGCCCACCACGGACTCGCAGAAGGCGCGGGCTTTTTACGAAGGCGTGTTAGGACTGCGGTTTGTGAAGGAGGACGGATTCGCCATGGTGCTGGATGCGAACGGAATTATAGTGCGAGTGGCAAAAGTGCCACCGCCGTTCACGCCGGCGCCATTCACGATTCTGGGATGGCAGGTACCCGACATCGAAAAAATTGCGGCGGGACTGCAAGGGAAGGGCGTGCACTTCGAGAGATTCGGGTTTTTCGAGCAGGACAAACTCGGAATATGGACTGCGCCGAGCGGGGACAGAGTGGCGTGGTTCAAGGATCCCGACGGGAATATGCTGTCGGTGTCACAACACGTGTGAGGCATTGAGTTGAGCAATTTAGTAATTTGAAAATGGTTTTTCAAATTGCCCGATCGCTCGATTGCTCAATTACCCAATCGCTTCACTCCACGTTCCAGCCGGTGACTTCTATTGCCGGTTTGGCCGCGCCTAATTCGCTGGTGCGGTAGGTGGCGGTAACTTCGCGTTTCTCGCCGGGCAGGAGAGAAATGTAGTTGTCTTCCCAGACGACCGGCAGAATTTCTTCGCCCTTGGCGCCTTTGTCTACTTTCAGGCGTACGAAAAACGCCAGACTCTTGTTTGGATTTTCTATCGTTACGTGGGTGATGGACTCTTCGCCTTTGCGCTCGGTGCGGTCTGTAACTTTAAGCTTTAGCTTGGGAAGCTGCGCCAAGGCCGTGAAGTCGGCAAAGGAAGCGGTTGGGGTCATCCACCAGTTGGTCTTTGCCCAGTCGAGGGTTTCAGGCTTAGTGGAGAGCCAGTAGAAGTTGGAACCGACCAGTTTGCCGGCTGAATCCGTGAGCCGCAAGGCGACGAAGTAGACGGGGCTGAGCTCTGGGATGGCTTCGGGTAAGGTGAATATTTTGGCGGTGCTGTCGGCGTCGGCGTCGAGAGAGTCCTCGCGGGAGAACTTCTCGGTCATGTCCAGGCTATAGATTTTGGTGGTGAGCTTTAAGCCCTTGGCGTGTTCATACTGGCTGCTGACCACCCAGATGGAACGGTCGTCGTAGCCATAGACCGGGTGCAGCGCTTCCAGGGCGCGCTTGGCGCCGAAGTAGCCGCCACCGGGGCGCAGGTAATAGTCGTAGAGATGCCAGATCATCGAAGGCCAGGCGTTGTTCAGCATCCACTGGATCACGCCGGTCGATTGATATTTGTTGCGGCTGTAGGCTTCGTACATAGCGCGCACGCCTTCGTAGGTCTGCAGTTGTGACTTGGAGGCGAAGTCTTCGGCGTCGTCGGACTTGCCGTAGCGGTTGGCGAGCGCGGTGCTGAAGACCTGAATGGTTTTGAATTCTCCGCCGCCGGCGTGGTAGTTCCATACGTCGTCGATCGGCCACAAGTTTGCTTTGCCCACCATGGCGCGGATGCTTTCGATGGGCGGGACGGCAGGTCCCATGCTGGTTTCAGTATTGAAGCCGTAGGCGCCGCCGCAGCCGCCGGGGTTGCAGAGCTTGCGGCTGGGCTGACCAGCAGGAGTGTCTTGCTCCCAATAGCTTGGAGCTACGTACTCGTATGGACCAGTCATTTTGACGCCGGTATCTCCAGTGACGGAAGTTTTCTGTCCTGTGGCGGAAGACACTACCGGATTCGGCCACAGGAGCTGCTTTTCGATGTCGAGATACATCTGTTCGACATCGGGTGGCGGCGGGTTGTCGCTGCCGTTCAGCCACAGGATTAGACTCGGATGGCTCCGCAGCCGGTAGATCTGATCGCGCAGGGATTGTTGTGCGATTTCAAAATCCCGCGGCGTCCAGCGCGTCCAGCGCTCCCAGAAGTCGCAACAGCACCAGCCGGCCATCACCAGAATTCCCTGCTGGTCGGCCAGATCGAAGAACTCCTGGGTTTCGAGTTTGCCTTCGAGGCGCACGGTGTTCAGACCCATATCGCTCACGTAGCGAAATTCGTCGTGCAGGCGTTGCGAGTTCTCGCGAAGCATCATGTCGGGGGTCCAGCCGCCGCCGCGGATGAGAATGTTCTTGCCGTTGATATGGAAGGCGCGTCCGCCGGTAGCATTGATTTGCGAAGTCACTTCGCGAATGCCGAACTGGGTTTGGGAGCGGTCGCTGACCGTGCCTTTAGCCTCGAATGTCATGGTCAGCGGATAAAGATTCGGTTTGCCCATTTGCGCCGGCCACCAGAGGCGCGGATTGGAAAAGACCAGTTGAGGGAATTGATCGGGAGTGAAGGTGACGTCTTTGGTCTGGTTGGCGGCGAGCTCGACTTCCTGCTCGAAGGCGACGGTCTCGATCTGGCCTTGCAGTTTGCCCTTCACGGGCTCGCCGGTGGCGTTCTTCAATTGTGCGGTGACCGTGAGTTGCGCGGAATCGTTGGTCCGCAGGTTCAGCTTTGACACGACTGTGGGATAGCGCAGCGCGACGGGGCCGCTGGTGGTGAGGTAGACTTCGCGCCACAGGCCCATGTTCTTATCGGGAGGCGCAGGATTCCAGTCGACGAAAGTGATGGCGAGATCGTTCTCTTTGGGGGCGAAGACCTGGACCGCGAGAATGTTTTCGCTGCCGGGCTTAAGGGCACTGGTGACGTTGAATTCGTAGGTGCGCCAGGCTCCGGCAACGTCGTTGGAGTTGGCAATCTGCTTTCCGTTGAGCCATACGTTGGCGCGGTAGTTGATGCCTTTGAAATTTAGCCAGACGGTTTTTCTCGCGTAGGAAGCGGGCACGACAAATGACTTGCGATACCACCACGAGACCGCGTACGGGCTATCGGGCTGCATGGCGATGAGCGAGAAATTTCCACCGATAGGATAAGTGACACCGGGGAACTGGCGGAGATTCTTGGCAAAGAATGGGTCGGGGAGGGTTTTGTCCTTTACGAGCGCTGCTACTACGGTCGTGGGGACGGCAGCATTGTGCCATCCCTGCGGAACAAAGGCAACGGTGGAGATGGCCTCGCCTTTAGCCTCGACTTTGGCGGAAGATTGCAGCGTCCAATGGTCGTGAAGGGCCAGCTTTTCGGCTGGTGAGGCGGGGCCCGATGGTTTGGAAGCAACGCGATCTGCGGCCAGGAGGAAATGCGAGGCGAGAAGTGAGATTACGATCAACTGCGAAAGAAGACGACTGGAGAAAGCTGCCTGTCTTCTTCTAGCTCTTGCGGAATTCATGTTGCTCCCTTGCGTGCCGTCGTCGCTGGACGCGTGCAGATGCATTCCGTGGACCTCGGTCCGGGAACTAAGAGGGATAACACGTCTATTAATACGTTTCAATAGCTGATTTTGGCGGATTGCGCGGCAGAATGGAAATCTGGAGGGCAAGAGACCAAGAAAGCGCAGGCCTGGATAGCAATGACGAGGCAGTAGTGACGCAGGCAAGTTGCGCAGGCCCTTCGCTTCGCTCAGGATGACAGGCGTCAGGGTGCGGAACTTGAGCGGAGGTTGCGTGGTTTATAATGAGCAGTTCTGCTGGACATCTCGGAGTGATAAGAAGATGATTCGATTTCTGCAAACTGAAGGACCGTTCAAGAAAATCGTGCTGAGCGGGCTGCTGCTGCTCATTTGCGCGGCCATGGTGATCGCGTTTGTTCCCGGCATAGGCAGTGACACGACGGGTACGCCCGGCGCGGGCGTTGTGGCCAAGGTGAGTGGCGAAAGTATTACCGCTCAGGAGGTTCGCGAAGCGGCGCGCCAGATGGCCCAACAGCAGGCGCAGCAGTACGGTGCGAGTGCGGCCCAGTTGTTGCCCTTCCTGATGCAGCAGGCTACGCAGCGCGCGGCCGATCAACTGATTGATCGCGAGGCTTTGGTGACCGAAGCGCAGCGCCTCGGTTTTAAGGCGACGCCTCAAGAAGTGAAGGATGAACTGCAGCACGGCCGCTATGCGCAGATATTCTTTCCCGGCGGAACATTTATCGGCGAGGCCGAGTACCAGGGGCTGCTGCAGCAGCACAACCTGACTCCGGCAACCTTCGAAGATTCGGTGGGCAAGGAAATTCTGATCGGCAAGTTGCAGGCGCTGATCACCGGCAGTGCCTCGGTCAGCGACGCTGCCATCCGCCAGGAGTTTACCAAACAGAATACGAAGGTGAAGTTCGATTATGCCGTCCTCAAAGAAGACGACATCAAGAAAGGGCTTCATCCCACAACAGAGGAACTGAAGGCTTTCTACGATAGCCACCAGAAAAGCTACGCGAACTCCATTCCGGAAAAGCGCAAGATCAAGTACGCCATGATCGACCTGGCGAAAGTTCAAGCTGGAGTGCAGGTAACCCACGACGACTTGCAGGCCTATTACAATCAGCATCGCGATCAATATCGGGTGCCGGAGCAGGTTGAGGTCAGCCACATCTGGATCAAGATGCCGCTGCCGGGAGCGGATGGCAAGATCGACGAGAAGGGCGTGACGGAGGCGCAGCACCGCGCGGACGACCTGCTGAAACAGTTGCAGAACGGAGCGAAGTTCGAAGACTTGGCCAAGAAATATTCCGAAGATTCGGGCAGCTCCAATGTGGGTGGTTCCTTGGGCTGGATTGGTAAAAGCCAAATGGGTGCTGAATTTGAGAAGGCGGCATCGTCTCTCCCCAAAGGCAAAATCAGCGGTGTGGTGAAAACCCTCGACGGCTTTCACATCATCCGTGTGGATGACAGGCAGGATGCGCGCATGAAGACTCTCGAGGAAGTCAAAGGCGAGATCGAGCCCATCCTGAAGCAGCAGAAGGCGCAGGACATCGCGCAAAAGGAAGCGGCAGACTTACTGCAGCAGGCCAAGACGCAGGGGTTGGACGCTGCCGCGGCCGCCAAGGGCGTGCCCGTTGTGACCTCGGACTTCTTCAGCCGCAGGGACCTGGTACCTGGATTGGGTCCGGCGCCGCAATTGATGGACGCGGTTTTCGCCGCGGCGGAAAAGTCGCCAGCCGACACGGCGTCGACATCGCAGGGCTTCGCGGTGTTCCAATTGCTGGCGGTGAAGCCGCCGTCGACGCCTACGTTCGAGGAGATTCGCTCGAAAGCGGAGGAGCAGTTCAAGAACGAGCGCGCGAACATTCTGCTGTCGCAAAAGACGCAGGAACTTTCCGATCGTGCCAGGACCGAACACGATCTAAAGAAGGCGGCAAAAGAGTTGGGTGCGACGATGAAGGCGAGCGAGTTGGTTGCGCCCGATGGGCAGGTTCCCGATATTGGATCGCTGACGGGAGAGGCGGCGGTGGCCTTCACCATGAAGCCGGGAGACATCAGCGGGCCGATCAACAGCGGAAGCAACGGGGTAGTGATCTCAGTGGTTGAGGTGCAGGCTCCGACCGAGGCTGACTTTGCCGCCAAGCGCGACCAGATTCGGGATACGCTGCTGCAGAGTAAGGAGCAGGAGCTTTTCGGGCTGTTCGTGACCAACCTGCGAGAGCAGATGGAGAAGTCGGGCAAAATCAAGATTAACCAGGAAGAGTTAAAGACGCTGACCCGTGCGGGAAGCGAACCCGGAGCTTGAGGCAGGTCTTCAGAAGGCCGGGGCCGATCGAACGAGTTAACCCCGGAGTGAGTGATCAAGTTGCATGCCGTTTCCGCGCGCCGCAGGCATATTATTACATCCCACGTCGCTGCCGTCACGCGGCGGCGTCGGTGATTTTGGGCCGGCTGCTTATCGGTTCGTAGACTCCCTGGCTTCGGCTCGGCAAGGACTCTGGCAAGTGTTGCCGCTCGGTCCCGTGGGCTACGGCAATTCGCCTTACTCCTCCACGTCGGCGTTTGCCGGCAACCCCTTGCTGATTAGTCTGGAACGTTTGGCGAGCCATGGCTGGATCGATGCGGCTAAACTTTCCGGACTTCCTTCCCAACTCTCTTCCGACTCGACTCCGGTAGAGTACGACCAGGTTTTTGCCGCGAAGATGCCTCTGCTGTTTGAGGCTGGCCGCAGCTTTGCGGCGTCAGCATCGGGCAGCGCCCGCGAGCGCTTTGAACGTTTCTGCTCGGAGAACGCCTGGTGGCTGGACGATTTCGTTCTGTTTGATGCGCTGCGAGCCCAGCAGAAGCTGGCGAGCTGGAATGAATGGCCGGCAGAGTTGGCGCATCGCGAACCCGGTGCGATGGCACAGGTACGCAAGGAGTTGGCGGTCGACCTGAAGATCAGGAGCGCCTTGCAGTTTGCCTTTTTCGAACAATGGCAGGCGCTGCGGCGGTATTGTTCGGAGCGCTCGATTCGGATTGTGGGTGACGTCGCCATCTTCGTTAATTACGATAGCGCCGACGTCTGGATGCGCCGCGACCTCTTCCGGCTGAATGACAATCTGGAGCCCGAGGTGGTTTCCGGTGTACCCCCTGATTTCTTCAGCAAAACCGGACAGCGCTGGGGAAATCCTCTCTACCGCTGGGACGTGATGAAGGCGCAGGGATACGAGTGGTGGGTGCAGCGGTTGCGCTGGGCGACGCGGAGTTGCGACTACATCCGGCTTGACCATTTTCGCGGGTTCGACCAGTTCTGGGAGATTCCGGCGGCCGATCCGACCGCGATCAACGGCCGCTGGGTGGATGGTCCACGGGATGACCTGTTTCACAAGCTGCGCGAGGCGCTTGGGGGATTGCCGTTCTTTGCCGAGGATCTCGGCCTCATCACGCCGGAAGTGCATGCTCTGCGGAATCGTTTGCAGATTCCGGGGATTGCGGTGCTGCAATTCGGTTTCGGCGACGAGGGCGCGCACATGTATTTGCCGCATCGCGCTGCCGGCAAGGTCATCTACACAGGGACCCACGATAACGATACGACCTTGGGCTGGTTCCATTCCGGAGCTGCCGAGCACGAGCGCCGTAACGCGGAATGTTATTTCGGCCGCTGCGACGACGGGATTCACTGGGCGTTCATCCGCGCGGCAGAGACCTCGGCCGCTGAGTTTGCCATTATCCCTCTGCAGGATGTGCTGGGCCTGAGCAGCGAGGCTCGCATGAACACACCCAGCCTGCACGGCGGGAACTGGAAGTGGCGTTTTGCTCCGGGCCAGTTTACCCCTGAATTGACCGCCAAACTTGCGCAGCTCGCCGAAGTAACGGATCGCTTTCCGCAGCCGTTTTCCATTCTGCCGAATGAGGACTTCGCGGCCTGATACGCAGATCGACTCCTGCTGTTAATAGAGTGTTACAACGCCCGGGAAGCTTTGCGCCTTGCGTCGAATCGTGTATAGAAGCTATGGAGAGGTTTCTCGGTGAGCGAACCCATTGTCGAAGCCCGGGCGATTGAGAAGTCCTATCCCCAGCCGGATGGGACGCGCATTCAGGTCGTAGGGCTCACGGATTTCTCAATCGAGCCGGGAAAGATTATTGCACTGCTGGGCGCTTCCGGCTGCGGCAAATCCACGCTGCTGCGCATTCTGAGTGGTCTTTCACAGCCTTCGTCGGGAGCGATCTTCTGGCACGGCAAGCCATTGGGCGGCGAATCGCCCAACGTGGCGATCGTCTTCCAGAGTTTTGCGCTGTTTCCCTGGCTTACGGTACTGGAGAACGTTGAGGCCCCTTTGGAAGCGCGGGGCGTGGCAGCGGTCGAGCGCCGCAAGCGGGCTCTGCGCACACTGGACACGGTGGGTCTCGACGGTTTCGAAACGGCGTATCCCAAGGAGCTTTCCGGCGGGATGAAGCAGCGCGTGGGATTCGCGCGTGCTCTTGTGGTGGAACCGGAAGTGCTGTTCATGGACGAACCGTTCTCCGCGCTCGATGTGCTCACCGCGGAAAACCTGCGCGGCGAGCTGCTCGAGTTGTGGCTTAACAAGAAGATGCCGACCAGCGCCATCTTCATTGTGACGCACAACATTGAGGAGGCGGTGATACTGGCAGACCGTATCGTGGTGCTGGGCAGAAACCCGGCCCGCATCCGCTCCGATTTTAACGTGAAGCTTTCGCAACCCCGCGACCGCAAGTCTGGCCGGTTTGTGGAACTGGTCGACTACATCTACAAAGTGATGACCGAGCCGGATGTTGAACATGCGCTGCCCGATCCGGAGAGTACGGGGGAAATCGTGATGCCGCCGGGAGGATTAAAGAGGACGGAATCGCCGATCCGGACGAGCAAGTATCAGATTCTGCCGCATGCCCGCGTGGGCGGCATTGCCGGCCTGGTTGAACTACTGCATGATCGCGGAGGACGCGAGGATCTCTTTCGCCTGAGCGAAGAGTTAGTCATGGATGTCGAGGACCTGCTGCCCATCTTGGAGGCGTGCCAGTTGCTGGGTTTCGCCTGGTTGAAAGAGGGGGACGTGCAACTCTCGAGGCAGGGAGTGCGGTTCGCCGATGGCGATATTCAGGCGCGCAAAGTATTGTTCCGCGAAGCGGCGCTGGAGCATGTCACCATCCTGAAGCAGATCGACAGCATTCTGAAGCGGAAGTCGGACCACTCCATCAACGACGAATTTTTTCACGACATTCTCGACGAACACTTCTCCGAGGAGGAAGTGCAGCGCCAGTTCGATACCGCGATGAACTGGGGCCGCTACGCAGAAATTTTCGATTACGACCGGGAGAGCGGGCGGCTGGTTCAAACAGAAGTAGTGCAAGCGGAGACAGTACAGACAGAGCCCGCGCCGGCAGAACATACAGTCGAGAACCAGAATTCAACTCCTACGCCAAAGGCCTGATCGAGATCCAGTTGAGGGGAAAAGTAGCGCATGAAGAAGAGGCTTAGCTGGCGGGGATTCTCGGCCTACCGTCTGTGGGCGCAGCTGCCGCACCTCGAAGTCTCGCAACTCCCCGATGTCATCATGTTCGGCGCGGGGATTGCGCTATTTTATGCCGTCGTGACCGTCGGCCACTCCTGGTTCGGACCGTTTACGCCTTCCGTGGAAATCTCGCGCAGCCTGTGGGCGCTGCCGGCCTATGCGGGTTATTCGCTGTTGCGCATCACCATCGCTTACGCGCTGAGCCTGGGCTTCACGCTGGTGTATGGCTACGTGGCCGCCTATAACCCGCGCGCCGAGCGCTTCATGATTCCGCTGCTCGATGTGCTGCAGTCGATTCCCGTGCTCAGCTTTCTTCCCGGCGTGATGCTGGCCATGGTTGCACTTTTTCCCGGACGGCAGCTGGGAGTGGAACTGGGCGCAATCCTGCTGATTTTTACCGGCCAGGTATGGAATATGGCCTTCAGCTTCTATGCTTCACTGAAGAGCATTCCGAAAGACATGCGGGAGGCGGCGACGATTTACCGCTTCAGTTGGTGGCAGCGCTTCACGCAGATGGAGTTGCCGTTTTCGGCGATCGGATTGGTGTGGAACTCCATGATGTCGGTGGCCGGGGGATGGTTCGCACTGATGGTGTGTGAAATGTTCGTTCTCGGCTCGCGTGATTTTCGTCTGCCCGGCCTGGGATCCTATCTGCAAACCGCAGCCAGCGCGGGCGATACCACCTCAATCCTGTGGGGCATCGCTACCATGGTCGCAGTGATCGTTTTGCTGGATCAGTTTGTTTGGCGGCCAGTCATCGCGTGGGCGGAGAAGTTCAAAGTTGAGACGGTGGAAAGCACCGATGCTCCACGGTCCTGGGTGCTCAACCTGGTGCAGCGTTCGAGCGGACTCGCCAGTATTCGGCAGAAGACTTTGCGTCCGTTGGGAGAGCGTCTGCTGCTGCATTTTGCGCGCAAGAGCACGGAGGAGCGTCCGGCAGAAGTTGCGGCTCCGTGGCGAGATTGGTTGCTGCGCGCGCTGGCGGTGCTGACGCTGGCAGGCATTGGTTACGGCGTGGTGCGCGCTGCGATCATTCTTAGCGGCTTGCAGAAGGTCGAATTGCATGAGACCGCTCTAGGGCTGGGTGCCACCTTCTTGCGAGTGAATCTCGCCTTGCTGATCGGTGCGCTGTGGACGATTCCGGCTGGAGTTGCGATCGGGTTCAATCCTCGGCTCGCGCGTATCGCGCAACCGCTGGCGCAGATTGCAGCTTCTGTCCCGGCGACTGCGCTGCTGCCCGTGATCCTGCTGTTGCTAATTCGAATCGGAGGAGGACTGGGGCTGGCCTCGATCGTCGTATTACTATTGGGCACGCAGTGGTATGTGTTGTTCAACGTGATCGCGGGCGCAATGGCGATCCCGACCGATTTGAAGGAGTGCTGCTCTGTCTTCCAGATACGGGGCATCCAGCGCTGGAAGAGGCTGATCCTGCCGGGAATTTTTCCCTACCTCGTGACCGGGCTGGTGACCGCCTCTGGCGGAGCCTGGAATGCCAGCATCGTCGCCGAGTATTTTCATTTCAAAGGGCAGATTTACACCACAACGGGGCTGGGTGCGACCATCAGCCAGGCTACCGACAGCGGCGATTTTCATCTGCTGCTGGCCGCGACCATGATGATGGCGGCCACGGTGGTAACCGTTAACCGGCTGGTCTGGCGCAAGCTCTATGGGCTGGCGGAAACGCGCTTCCGGCTGGAGACGTAAGAGTTTAGCCCGGCTTATCTCTTCGGCTTTAGCCTGGTTGCTTCGTTCGTCAGTATGCAAGACTGCGCGGCGTCTTTCAGGCCAACCTCCAATTGCACCCCGAGATCTACGAGTTCTTTTGGAGTCATCAACTGCTGCAGGCGCTCGAAGAGCTGGCGCTCTTCCTTGCGAATGTGGGTGGAAAGCTGCTGGGCGAAAGCAGGCAAGTCTTCCGCGGACATGCGCTGCGCCTTTGCCTTGGAAAAAGATTCCTGCAACGATGCATGATCGGCGGTAAGGTCTTGCACCAGCGGAACTAATTCGGGGAACTGGCGAGCGGCCGGGAACAGCACCTGTTCTTCGGCAGAGAAATGAATCTTGATTTCCCGCTCGAAGTGCTGCTCGATTTCCGCTTGCCAAGTGTGCAGCTCCGCAGCGGGGATGGGTTGCGCGCGATCGATACGCACACACAGCGCTAACGCTTGCTGGTGTTGATGAGAAAGCGGAATCAGGCTTTTATCGCGCAGCATGGGTTTGGCGCCAGTTGGCGCATGAGAGCGAAAGACTTCACGCCACGCCCACTGGTTCGGACGCATCGGTGATGGCCGGACGCACCGTGAGCCAGTCTGTGCGAACGCGCTCCCACTCCTGGATCAGCATGCCGTTAAGCTCGAAGAATGTGCGAATGCGTGCGCGCTCCCATCCGGCAACCTCTTCGAGAATAGGGGCCAACACTGCGAAAGCGCTGGTGCTGAGCACGGTGCGCTTGGCAATCTGTGAAACGTGGGGTGACTCCGAGACCGCGATGGTGAGGCCGTCTCGCGCGTTGACCTCCAGCATCACGTGAATGTCAGAGCTGCCATCTCCAGTGTAAATCACATGATCGGGGCCCATCACGTGCTGCACTAGCAACTGCTTGAGGACTGCCACTTTGCCGTAGCCCGCGGTGGCGCGAATGATGGTGTCGATCTCACCGGAAGACTTGTAGCGGAACTCAGTTCCGAAAATATGATCCTGCGGAACGATACCCTCCAGAGCCGAGTGGATTACTTCGACCGGAGCGGCGGAGAGAACGTAAAAGTCGAACGAGTGTCCGTCTACACCAGTTTCGAGGATCTGGTAAAGGAGTTTGATGTCTCCTTTGAGGCGGATGCGCTTGCCTACTTCATGGAGATGCTCCTTCCGCACTTTGGCTTTGAACTCCGGATCGTGCAGCAGAAGGTAGGCGAGCTCCGCTCCCTGCTGCACGAGATTGATTTTGGCCATTCCTTTCGCTTTGCGCTCGAACTCCGCGGTGGGAATGCCGACCAATTCGGCGAGCACATAGCCGGAATCGTTGAAGGTGAGCGTCTGATCGAAATCGCTCGCGAAAATATAGCGTTTTAGGGGCTTATCTGCCATATAAAGTTAGATTCGCGGTCGGCCGGGATGACCCATTTAAGGTTTCGATAGAGATTATATGCGGTTCCGGTTAAGACATTGTGAACAAACGACAGCGCGAAGAAGCGGTCAAGCTTTCGCTCGACCGGACAGCGGATGGCGGCTGTCCCCACATGAGCATCTCCGCGAGCCGAGGCACTACGGCGAGGAGGCCTGCCTTTACTAAATTCGCTGACGCGTCCAGAATAAAGAGTCCGGTTCGAGACAGTATGCGTGCAGTAGGAAGGCAGGCAGTCAGAGTCAGCCGGAATCGATGGGGAAAATACAGGAGCACTCATGCCAGCGTCTGGTGAATTGATCCGTTCGATGAATTACGTGGAAGACATTACGACGACCTTGCGTCGCATCTGCATTTCGATTCCGGCCATGCCTTCCGATGAGCGCAAACGTCTGGCGGATAGTTTGCGTGCCGCCGGCAGCGCGCTAAACGAAGCAATTGCGGATCTGGAAAGGTGAGCCCGTTGTGGCGCAAGTAAGAACCATCGCGGTGATCGGCGCCGGCATTATGGGCCGGGGAATTGCGCATGCCGCGGCGATCGGCGGCTATCGCACGATTCTCGAAGACCTCTTGCCGACGGCGCTGCGTCGAGCGGAGAGCGAAATCCGGGCGAATCTCGACAAGGCGGTTGAGTTAGGGAAGGTGTTGGCACCGGAAGCCGATTCGGCTTTCCGTCGGCTGGAATATGCGGGCTCGGTGGAAGAGGCCGCCCGCGAAGCCGATCTGGTGATTGAAGCGGTTCCGGAGGAGATGGAGTCGAAGATTGAGATTTTCACTCTGCTCGATAAGATCTGCCGTCCCACGACGATTCTTGCGTCGAACACGTCTTCTCTGAGTGTCACGGAAATTGCCAGCGTGACCTACCGCGCGAAAAAGTGCGTGGGCATGCACTTTTTCAATCCGGTACACAAGATGAAGCTGCTCGAAGTGGTGCGGGCGTTGGAGACTGACGAGGACACACTGTCGACCGTTGTTGAAGTAGGGAAGCGGATGGGGAAGGAAGTGGTGGTGATCAGAGAATCGCCCGGATTCATCACCAGCCGCATCAATGCCATGATCGGCAATGAGGCCTTCCATATGCTGCAGGAGGGGATTGCCTCCGCGGTCGACATCGATAAGGCGCTGAAGCTCGGGCTCAACCACCCCATGGGGCCGTTCGAGCTGGTCGATCTGGTGGGGCTGGATACGCGGCTGAATATTCTCGAGTACCTGCACAAATCGCTGGGCGAGAAATATCGTCCCGCGCCGTTGCTCGTGCAGTATGTGAAGGCGGGACGGCTGGGGCGGAAGTCGGGGCGCGGGGTGTACGAGTACCCGGAGGCTGCGACAGCAGAGAAGACGAATGCTCCTGCTCGCAATACGGGTTCACGTGCTGAGATTGTGCGGTAGCGCTCCAATGGCTTGTCCGCGAGGTGCCGCCGGGCTTCGCCCAGGCGGGACAGCCGAGGCGGCTGTCTCCACATGGACAGTGCTAGCGCGATAGAGTTGGCTTGTGGCCGAAATTTAGGCCTGCCAGTGCAGCAGCCTCTTCTCGTTCGACGCCCTTACTTCCAATTAAAGCCTGAAAGCTTTCGCCCATACCTGCGGGAGTGACCAGATGCTTAAGCTGCAGCGCGACTTTGGCTCGTTCTTGCGGCAAGCGGCATTCTTCGAAGGCGTCGGCAAACTGATTGGCCTCGCCTATGCCCAGCAGGAATTGGGATTGAGTGATCAGCTTGTGCGTCAGCATACCGTGCTTCTCGGCCGCGGCAGCGAGCGCGGTGAAGTTCACGTCGGCGGTGATGTCCTGTTCGCCGGGAGCTTCATAAGGACTGGCGCTGACCGAGTGCTGGCGGAGTGCCTTCAGCGTTCCGCGATGGCGTCCAGCAAGCTGCTCTTCGCGGGTGTAGCCGTAGTCGATGGCGAGCAAGAATCCGCGTTGGATGCCGGCCGCAACGCGATCCATAGTTTTGTAGGCAACGAGAGTCGCCTCGACGCGTTCGTCCGGCTCAGGATGGATCGAGTAGCGGTCGAGGAATTCGAGTTCCTCCGGTGAAGGCTGCACCCAAGTCTCGACGAATCGGCCGTCGCGTGCATCGACGCACAGGGAGCCTTTGGCGCTGAGGATTTCGACCGGCAGAGCATCGAAGAATTCGTTGGCAAAAAAGATCGTCGGAGCACCGGGAGGCTGCGTGTCGTCAGAAGGTGTTTTCTTTCGTTCCTCCGGAACTTGCGTAGGTTCTTCGCTGAACCCACGGCTTGCGCCGTCGGCTGCATTCTTTCGCCGCTTCGCCGCTGCCGTGGGCCAACTTGTATTGCCAATCTCCGGAGCATCGAGCGTAGCAAGCTCGGCCTTTCCGGATTCGATGCGGTACGCCAGAGTCTCTTTGATTCTCGCGCACAATGCGGGCGAACGTTCGATCAGAACGTAGTGCAAGGCCTGGAAGAACTCTGGAAATTTCTTTTCTGACCAGTCCAGAACATCCTGCGCGAACAGGCCGCGGCCCGGGCCGAGTTCGACCAGTTCGACGCGCTCAGGCGAACCCAAGGCGCGCCACATTTCGTCGAACTGGCGAGCCAGAAGGCGGCCGAAGACGGCATGGACATCACTCGAAGTGTAGAAATCGCCAGCTTTGCCGAACTGCTCCGCGTTTCGCGAGTAGTAGCCAAGTTCGGGGTCGTAGAGGCACAGCTCCATGTAGTGCGAAAAGGGAATGGGTCCGCGTTCGCGGAGCTCCTGTTCGATCTTTTGGCGTAGGAGATTCACAATTCCTTCTCACGGCGATCCGCGCGGTCTTGCGGGGTGCGGATGAACATTTCGACGAAGTAGTCGTGCAGCGCATCGTAGAGCTGGCGCTGGAAGCTCCATTCGAACTGCGGGTGGTCGAGGTCGCGGGGGTGCAGCTCGAAATAGTAGGTGTGCATGGGAATGGACGCGTCTTTGAATTGGATGATGACCTCGACGCCCTCACCCTTGGAGCGCGCAGAAAAGTTGAGCAGCGGATGCTCGTAGAGGCGCAGTTGGGCTAGGACGCGGTCGAGGCGGGTCGCAGCGGTTTCGGGCACAGGGGGATTGTAAAGCAGATCACCGGCGCTACCGCGGATCGGCAGTGAGCGATTCGTGGAAGAAACTCCTTGTTGGGTCGCCGGTGGTGGAGTGGCAAGGGATCCTTCGACTTCGCGACTGCTTCGGGTTCGCGAAGCAGTCACTCCGCTCAGGACGACAGTTTTGCAAAAATAACGACTACTCGTAGCGCAGCGCTTCGATGGGGTCGAGCCTTGCGGCCTTGATCGCCGGCAACATGCCGCTGATGATGCCCACGAAACTGAGAATTACCGTCGACCAGATCAACGTGGCAGAGTCGATGTAGAGGTGGATATCGCCTTCGTTGGCGTCTTCGATGAAGGCGCTCCACAGGGTAAGCGAGCCCACCGACCAGGAAACGAGGTAAGCCAGCACCACGCCCAACAGTCCGCCCAGAGCCGTGATCACCAGGGCTTCGGCGAGGAACTGAAACAGAATGTGCCAGCGATGCGCGCCCAGGGCCTTTTCGACTCCGATTTCGCGAGTGCGCTGGGTCACTGATACCAGCATGATGTTCATCAGGCCGACGCCGCCAATGCCCAGCGTCAGCAGGCCGATAAAGCCCAGCAGAACCTTGATCCCAACTGTAATCACATCGAGGTCGGCGAGATCCTTCACGGCATCGAAGACATAGATGGCGCGTTTGTCCTTCGGATCGAAGTTGTGATGAAACGCCATGGAGGTGCGCACCGCCTCGACTACCTTGCTGTGGTCGCCTTCGTAATCCATCATGATGCCGTCAAGATAGTAGGTATTCTTGAGGTCGCTCATCGCGCTGTACGGCACGTAGACCAGGGAGTTCATGTCTTCGTCGCCGTTGGAAATCGTGTGCTGTAGAACGGCGACGACTTTATAGGAGATGCCATCGACACGAATGCTTTCGCCCAGCGCGTTCTGGCCGGAGAAAAGTTTCTTTTTCACCGTAGAGCCGATGACAGCTACGCGAGTGTGAGTGAAGTCATCCTGCTCGCCGAAGAACGAACCTTCCCCCACATCGAGGGCGCGGATTTTCTCGTAGCTGGAATAGATGCCGTGAACGGCGTAACTTCCGCTGCGGGTGCCGAAAGCCACCAGGCTCTGTTTATCGACCTCGGGAGACATGCGGGTGAGCATCGGGACCTCGGCTCGCAGAAAGTCGAGATCGTCGCGAGTCAGGCGTACTTGCATGCCCGCCTTCGTGCCACCGGCTTGCAGAGAAGTGCGCCCTGGGAAAATAGCCACCAGGTTGCCTCCGAAGGTGCGGAAGGCGATCATCAAAGCGCTCTGAAAGCCGGAACCGTAGGCCAGCAGTAAGACCACTGTGGCAATGCCCCAGGCCATGCCCAGCATGGTCAGCAGGGAGCGTCGGCGGTTGTGTTGCAACGCCTCGAAGGCTTGTCGTCCGAGATCGCCAAGCATGATTACTCCTGTCGCAGCGCTTCCACGGGAGGAAGCAACGCTGCTTTGCGCGCGGGATAAAGACCGGCCACAATGCCGGCCAACGACAATGAAAGAATGGCAACCACAGCGGAAGCCGGCACGATACGCGGCGTGTCGAATCCTTCCGGGGCGGGCAACTGCGCCAACAGAGCCACGAAGGCGGTGGTGATCGCCAGGCCGATGCCGCCGCTGAACGCCGTGAGAAATGCGCCCTCGACAAAAAATTGAGTCATGATATTGCGGTGCGTAGCGCCCAGAGCCTTGCGCAGGCCAATTTCGCGCGTTCGTTCGGTGACCGAAACCAGCATGATGTTGATGATGCCGATCGCGCCCAGGCCGAGAGTGACCACTCCTACCACGCCCAAGAACCAATCCATGGCGTCAAAAATCTTCGCCACGCGGATGGCGCCGTCGACGGTGTCCCAGTCCTGGAAAGCGTCGTCAACACTGGGATCGAAACCATGACGCCGCGCAATGATCGCATGAACTTCGTTCTTGGCTTCAAGGTGCAAATCTTTTCTTATTGGCCGGTAGTTGATGAACGAGATGGCATTCTCCGAGTTCTGCAAGGTGAGCGGAAACAGCATGCGCATGGTGTCAAAAGGTACGAAGATGCGGTGGTTGGTGCCGTTTTCGCCTTCTTTTCCGATCTTCGGGATGACGCCGATCACCTTGAAATCCATGTCGTTGAGCAGGATGGTGCTGCCCACGGCAGGCTCTCCGGGAAACATATTCTTGAGCAGTTCCCATCCCACCACGGCCACGCGGCGATGCTGGGAGTTGTCTTCGTCGTTAAACCAGCGTCCGGGTTCGATGGGAGTATTGCGAATCTGGCTGTACTCGGGAGTGACTCCGAAAACCTGCCCGTTGGTGGAACCGTAGTCGCTGACGGCTCGGATGTCGTCACGTTCCAGCACCGGGGACACCGCGCGCAGAAGTTTGGCCTGGTCGCGAATCGCGAAGTAATCGCCATAAGTCAGGTAGTAGGGCTGCCCTGACGCGTAACTGCCTGCCACAGCCGGGATGCGGCCCGGGAACAGAAACATGATGTCCTGGCCGAGTTCAGCCATGTTTTTTTCCTGGCCGCTGCGGAAGCCTTCTCCGAGTCCCACCAGAAGCAGAAGAGAGCCCACGCCCCAGGCGATTCCAAACATGGTGAGGAACGAGCGCAGCTTGTGCGCCCATAGCGTGGACAGCGACTGCCGCACGATGTCGAAAAGTGTTCGCATGGATTACACCCCCACGCCTCCGGGAGGTGCGTGGGGGTTCCGGGCAACGCTCAGGCGAGGGGTCTCAATCCCGCCCAACCGTTCTCGTTATCTGATCAGTAGTACGCAGCCGGGCCAGACGAAGTTCCCAGCTGCGGTCGGTTATTTAGACCACGGGAAGACGGAAAAGGTTAGCCAAGAATCGGAATTTGGGCGGCGCAACTTAAAGAGAATGGGCGTTGATGTTTTTTTTCAGAACTCGAAGGACGCTCCAGATTGCGCGGGACGAGCGGCGCCGTCGGTACCCGTTGCCGGCAGCAAGCCTGAGACTCCATTAAGATTCTCCCACGCGGCCTGGTTCAGTGCGGGGTCTGAGCCGACGAGGTCGCGGATCATGTCCCACGCCGCCAGGTTCAGCGCCCCTTCCGGCGGAGGTCCCATGGCCAGGGAGACCGAGCACTGAGGACAAAAAGAGATGCGATGAGCCGTCGACTTCTGACGCGGCCTTATTCCAACGGTTTGCGCGAACATGTAGAGAGCCACGGATTTATCTCCGGTCTCGATTTCGCGATTACAGCGAAGACAATGCATATTCTCCAAGGACTCTCCCCCTGCGCGGATTCCGGGCGATAGAGATAAATACTGTCTTCTCGTGGCGCTGTGATGCAAGTATGTAGAAAGATTCGGGCGAGGTTGCACCCAGGAGCCGGTCTGCGAGGCTTCGATCGGTCGAGAACCAATCTGTGCTCTAGCCAGAGACACATTGCAAAGCGCACTCTGTTGCAATGAGTGCTGGAGATAAGAGTTTGACGGCCGTCCCGTCGTCGGCCCGGATACATCAGCCAACTACCCGGTTTGTTCGGCTCTCGCAACTTCGCGAATTGCGCGACTGCGAACAGGTCGCGGCGGTTTGCTACCGGGTGCGGGGCGGTGGCATCGAATTCCTGCTGATTCGGACCCGCGGCAGCGGGCGCTGGACTTTTCCCAAGGGTGGCACTGAACCGGGACTGACACACGCGCAGGCCGCGGCGCTCGAGGCATTCGAGGAAGCGGGAGTTCATGGGCGGATCGAAGAGGCTTCGTTCGCCCGATATGTTCGTCGCCAGCAGGGCAACGGACGGAAATCCGCCACAAGATCTGTCGGGAAAGAGCTTGCGGTCAACGCTCATCTCTGTGAAGTATTACGACTCGGCAATCCAGAGGAGTCCAACCGAAGTCGCACCTGGTTTTCCGCTCAGAACGCGAAGCGGCGCCTGCGGGAGGGACGCGAAAATGATGATGGGGCCAGGTTCGTCCGCGTGATCGACAGGGCGGTAGCGCGCATCCGGAGATTACGCGCTGCAACCGGCATCTTCGATGGCCAATCGCAACCAGAACAATTACGGCAACATCCGCCTCGGCGGGATACGGAGCAAAGAGACGCGCTGCAAAGAGTGCAGTTCGACGCTTCTACGCAACCTCATGGCCGGATGGAAGAGGCGTCGTTCATGGCGTACATTCGTTGGCGGCGCGGCGATATGCGGCGATCCGCTGAGCCTGCGGTCGACGCTCATCCTCGTGAAGTCCTGCAAGGTGAGCTCTTGCAATTCGGTCGACCCCGAGAAAAGAAGGCTAAGGTTCTGGGCACCGGCGCCAGGAACGCCTGAAACAGTGTCTTTCCTCTGAACTCCTCAATTCTTTGGTAGCTCACTCACTGTTTTTTGGCCGTTCATAGGCCTTCTGCATATACCTGCGGGCTTCTTCGAGAGCGGCGAAGGTATCGTCGTTGGTCTGGATGGCCTGCCGGTATTCGCCGATGGCGCGCTCACGCTGTCCGGTGATATCGAAGATCTTGCCCAATTGGATATGGCTCCAGACTTCAGTCCATCGCGGATCCCCGTCGCCGTTGATGGAGGCGCGATAGGAGTTGGCCGAGGATTGGTAATTTCTCTGCACGAAGAAAATTTCCGCGACGCGGTAATGCGCCAGAGAGCTGTTCTTGTTCAGATCGAGTGCCTTATTGAACTCGGCGAGCGCACTGGCGAGATCGCCCTGCTGTTGCAAAGCCTGGCCTCGGAGAATTGACGAGCGCAGCTTCACATCCGAGGAGTTGGTGAGCACGTGGTGGTCGGGATCGACGGCAATGCGCCGCGGCCGTCCGAAGGTCTCAATGGTAAAAGGGGAGGTGGTGCCTACCACTTCGATTTTCTTATTTTCCGTTTTGCCGTCCGTATCGATACGCACTTCTACCGGCATACGGAACAAGTCGAGATCCTGCGAAATCTCGCCGGTAACGCGGAAGCCCTTGTTGCTGCCCATGCGGTAAGTGGTGTACTTCACTTTGAATTCGGGAGCGCCGGTGGAATCGAGCCACTGGGAGAAGAACCAGGTCAGCTGCTCGCCGTAGTATTTCTCGGCGATGGCGCGGAACTCATCCATGGTGGCCGATTTGCCCGCGTAGGTCTCGGCGAACTCACGCATGGTCTTGAGATATTTGTCTTCCCCCAGCACCCAGCGCAGCATGTGCAGGATCATTGCGCCCTTGTCGGTGACGAGGGACTGAAACTCGGTAGAGAACGGATCGAGTTTGCTGGCGCTGGAGAGAGGAATGTTGTCATACGCCAGCGCCCCAACCGACATATCTTTTATCGCCTCTTCCAGACCCGCAGACCCGGCCGCACTCTCCACATACATCGCCTCGGAGTAGCGCGAAAACCCATCCGTGAGCCACCAGTCATCCTTTGTAGCGGGACTTACGGAAACTCCCCACCATTGATGAGCGATGGCATTAGCCAGCAGGCGATAATTCGTTTTTTCGGTGATGGACGGGCCAGCGAGACCGGCTATTTCCGGCGCCCACACGTAGGGAACCGTGTCGCCCGGGAGTTCCACGACGTTGAGCCTCTGCGACAGAGGCGTGCCATACAGCGTGATGAAGTAGGTAAATTCCTGGACTGCGGTGGTCGTATATTCGGGAGCCAGCTTCTGACGGTCAGGCTTGAAAAAAACGTGCAGGTCCATGCCGGCTTCGTCGCTTTTGTATTCCTGGAAGATGCCGGCGACGATGGTGCCGGGGAAGCTGGGTTTTGCATAGACAAACGTAAATGTCTTGGTGGGAAGCCCGTTGGAATTGGGCTTCTTCGAGGCAGGATTGTCAGTGACCGTGGCCTTACCGCTGCCGATCACCAGCATGTGAGCGGGGACGGTGATGCTAATGGTCGAGGTGAAGCGGTTGAGCCCGTAACCGCTGACCGGGAACCAGCGTCCGGAGTACAGCAGATAGCTGGTGTCGTCGCCAATGTAGGCGAGTTTGAGTCCGGGAACTGGGCTGTCGTCGGCGCTCTCGATCTCGCCTTCGTATTCGAAGGTGAGTGTGGTGGAGGCATCTTTTGCCAAGCCTGCCGGAAGCGGCACGCGAATGGTCGAATCCTGGGTGACGCGCTCGGCCGACAGCGGCTGGTCCTTCTCGTCGAGCACTCTGGTGACGCGAAGCCCATTATGCAGCTCGAAAATGGCAGTGTTCAGATCCTGAAGCGCGGTGAACTTGACCTTCGCCCGCGCCGAAATCTGATGCAGATGAGGCGTAAGCTCAGCCTCGATCCGGTAATCGTCGACACGCAGGCGGACCTTTTCGGCGGCCCGCGAGGGGATTGCGACAAAAGCCAATAGCAGCAGGGCGAGGGAACCCGACAGGACGCTCTGAGCGCGCCGAAGGCGATTCTGCATTAAGGAGAGTCTCCCGGAAATGGGCCTATCCATTCCTATGATGAAGATTCTCCACTAAAAGATGCTGGGAGCACAAGGTTTAGGGGAACGGCTACTAGCTGCTAGCCTTTAGCTCTTAGCTCGAACTGCGGCGCAGCAGGGCCAGAATAATCTCTGCGGCTCGGTCTGCCGGGTGCGGAGCCGGGCTAGCAGCGGCGCTTCCCGGAGCGCGGAGCTTGGCCTTTACCTGGGTCAGTCCTTCCCGCATGCGGTCGCGCGCCGTGCCGTCAGGAAGGACTTCTTTGATCCTCTCGACCACGTTGGAAGCCGTAAAGTCGTGCTGCACCAGCTCGGGGACGATTTCTTTCCCGGCAATCAGATTGACCATGGCAAAGTGCGGCACTTTGACTCGTGGCTTGCCCAGCAGATAAGTGAGAGGTGAGACCCGGTAGACCATCACGAACGGAGTGCGCATCATGGCGGCTTCCACTGTGGCGGTGCCGCTGGCGATAATTCCAGCGCGGGAATGCCAGAGTGCGGGCAGAGACTCGGCGACGAGCGTGACGCTTTGCTCGCCAATCAAGCTGTTCAGGAAGGCGCGGTCTAACCCGGGCGCGACCGGGAGCAGAAATTCGTAACTGGAGCCAAGCTGGGCCGCCGCTTCGAGAATAGTCGGCAGGTTCATGCCAACCTCTTTGACGCGGCTGCCGGGCATCAGCGTGATCCAGGGCTTGCCCGGACTGAGATGAAATTGCTTAGCATAGTCGCTGCGCTCGATTGCCGGGTGCGGCAATTCGGCCAGGGGATGCCCGACGAAGGTCGTATCCACTCCCCGGTCGCGGTAGAACTTCTCTTCGAACGGAAAAATCACCAGCGCCTTATCGATATACTTGCGCAACAACCGCACCCGTCCTTGCCGCCACGCCCAGAACTGCGGTGCGACGTAGTAGACCACCGGAATGCCACGCTTCTTCATCTGCCGCGCCACGCGCCAATTGAACGCGGGCGAGTCGATGACGATGGCGAGATCGGGCTTGCGCCTATCGGCTTCTTTGATCAGATGTTGGTAAAGCCCATAAATCTTCGGCAGATGGCTGAGAATTTCGGTGATGCCGACCACGGAGAGATTTTTCGCGTCGACCACGGTGTCACAGCCAGCAGCCCGCATGCGCTCTCCGCCCACGCCGAAAAATTCAAGCTGTGCGGTGGAGAGCTGCGATGCTGGTGCGGACTGAGATGCATATGTGGGGACAGCCGCCCCCGGCTGTCCAGCGGAGCGAAGCTCCGCAGTCTTTCCCTGGGCAGACCGCTGCAGAGCTTCAATGAGCTGCGCCCCATACATTTCCCCGGAGGCTTCGCCCGCTGAGATCAGGATTCGCAAGAGGGTATTGTAAGGCCAGAACACGCCGATAGTAGGTTCAGCAGGAATCCGACCGACATAATCAATTTCTCGATCAAACTCCCCCGCAGATTGCTATAATTCGCGCCAAATGCGAACCGATAGATCTACGAGAAACCCAGGGCGGCGGCAGGGGTATCGTGATCTCTGGGCGGTTGCACTTCTCCTTTGCTGCGTTGTGCCCCGACCCGGACTGACCCAGGATGAGCCGCTGAGCCGCGAAGACCGGAGCAAGGCGAAGCAAATGCTCCGCGATATTCAGGCTGACATCAAGGAGCACTATTTCGACAAAAAGTTTCAGGGGCTCGATTTGGATGCCCGCTTCAAAACAGCCGAGCAGAAAATCGAAACTGCGTCGTCCATGAACTATGCGCTCGCCGACATTGCCGGTGCAGTTGACGCCTTAAACGATTCTCATACTTTTTTCATTCCTCCTCCTCGACCCTACAAGCATTCCTATGGATGGGAGATGCAAGCGATCGGCAGCTCCGGCTGCTTTGTTACGGCCGTTCGCCCAGGAAGCGACGCGGAAAAAAAGGGACTCAAGCCTGGCGATCAGATTTTGAGCGTCAATGGATACAGTGCCATACGTGAGGACATGCGGAAAATCAAGTTTGTCTTCGATATCCTTCGGCCTCAGCCCGGTCTTCGATTGGTTGTTCGCTCGCCGGACGGCGCTAGCAGGCAGATCGACGCCATGGCGTCGATGCACGCTACCGAGCGGCTTAGGGACCTAACGGACTATTGGTCGTTTGCGCAGGAAGCCAGAGATTCCGAACGACTTCACCGTTCGCACTTCGTTGAATACGGGAGCGATGTAATCATATGGAAGCTGCCCGATTTCGTCTTGCCGACGGATCAAGCCAGCAAGATACTGGATCAAATTCGCTCGCATAAAGCCTTGATACTTGACTTGCGCGGCAACCCCGGCGGCTCGGTGGATTTTCTTGCACACTTCATGGGAGGGATGTTCGACCATGAAGTTAAGATGTTTGATCGTATCCATAGGGAAAGTGTCAAGCCTCAACTAACCAAATCACGCGGCGATAAAACGTTTAGTGGGAAGCTAGTTGTGCTCGTCGATAGCGAATCTGCATCTGCTTCCGAAATCTTGGCTAGAGTCGTGCAGTTGGAAAAACGCGGCACGGTGGTTGGGGACTTGTCGTCAGGCAGTGTCATGGAAAGTCAGCTGTATCGACACAGGATGGGAATGATGGTAATGACGTTTTACGCCGCTTCCATCACCGAGGCAGACGTTGTCATGGCCGACGGAAAGAGTCTGGAACATGTCGGCGTGGTGCCTGATACGCGTGTTACGCCCACTGCCATTGATCTTGCAGCCGGCCGAGACCCCGCCCTAGCTCATGCCGCTGGCCTTCTAGGTCTTGAACTCACGCCCGAGAAAGCCGGCAAGGTGTTTCCCATCGAATGGCCAAGTCAATGAGCCCGCGTGCTCCAGAATCGTCAATTCCAATTCCCAAGGATCACTCGTCCACAACGGCATTAGGCGACTAACGCGGACACAACGTCCTAGTCATCCGCGCTGGCAGTTACTCCGGAAGTCGCATTCGAGGGCGCCCGCGCCACATTCATCTCCTGATCCTTGTACTGCAACTGATAAAGCTTGAAGTAGATGCCGCGCTGGGCCAGCAGTTGCTGGTGCGTGCCCATCTCTCGCACCTGGCCTTTGTGCATGACGATGATCTTGTCGGCGCGCTGCACGGTTGAAAGCCGGTGGGCGATGATCAGCGACGTGCGTCCTTCGACCATGCGGCTGAGTGCGTCGCGCACCTTGAATTCAGTCTCGGTATCCACGCTCGAAGTGGCTTCGTCGAGAATCAAAATCTTCGGTTCGTGAGCCAGGGCGCGGGCAAACGAGATGAGCTGCTTCTGGCCAGTAGAAAGCGTGGAGCCGCGTTCGCGGACTTCTTCGTCGAAGCCTTTGGGCAGCGCGCGGATGAAGTCGGCGAGGTTCACGTCTTCGGCGGCCTGCTCGATGTCTGCGTCCTGAATGCGCTTCGTGCCGAGCCGGATGTTTCCGCCAATCGTTCCGCTGAACAGGAACGGATCCTGCAGGACTACGCCGAAGCGGCTGCGCAGGTCGGTGAGATCCATCTCTCTCACGTCCACGCCGTCGATTCTTACAGCGCCTCTCTGCACATCATAAAACCGCAGCAGCAGCGAGATGAGCGTGGTCTTGCCGGCGCCGGTGTGGCCGACGATGGCTACGGTTTCGCCGGGTTCGATGGCGAAGCCGACATCGCGGAGGACCCAGTCAGGGGCTGGATTGCTGCTTGATGCATTGCTTATGGCAAGCGAAGGGCCAGCCGAGCTTTGCTCGGCTGGACGGCCGGGGGCGGCCATCCCCACAGGATTCTTGCCGGGTTCGATGTCGCGGTAGGCGAACCAGACATGATCGAACTCAATGCGGCCGGGACCTTCGGCGCGCTTGGTCACCGCGGGCGAAACCACCTGTACCGGAGTATCCAACAGCTTGAAGATGCGTTCGCTGGCGGCCATGGCCGATTGCAGGATGTTATATTTTTCGCTGAAGTCCATGATTGGGCGAAAGAATCGCAGAGCGTACTGGATGAAGGCGACCAGCACTCCCAGCGTCGCCACCGTCGGCACCAGACGAAATGCGACCAGCGTTTTCCAATTGAATTGCACCGCGACGCTGTTCGCGGAAATGCTACGCATCACGTCGCCGCCGCCGAACCAAATTACGCATGCAATCGCGATGGCGGAAAGAATCTCGACTGCCGGGTAGTAGACCGAGTAAGCCATGATCGCATCTTTGAACGCTTCCATGTGGACGCGATTGATTTCCGAGAACCGGTTGTAGGCCTTGCGTTCGCGATTGAAGAGCTGTAGCACGACCATCCCGCTGATGTGCTCCTGCAGGTACGAGTTGATACGCGCGATGGCGACGCGGATGCGGCGGTAGGAATCGCGCACCCGGTCACGGAAAATCTTGGTCGCCACCACGATAAAGGGCAGGACTGCAAAGGTGATCAGCGCCAGCTTCCAGTTCATGCACAGCATCACGCCCAGGATTCCGAAGAGCACAAAGAGGTCTTCGAAGATGGAAACCACGCCGGAGGTAAACATCTCATTCAGGGCGTCCACATCGGTGGTGACGCGTGTCACCAGGCGTCCAACCGGATTCTTGTCGAAGAAGGCAACGTGCAGCCGCTGCAGATGGCGGAAGATCTGGCGGCGGAGATCAAACATCACCTTTTGGCCGGTCCACTGCATGAAGTAGGTTTGCAGGAACTCGAGCAAAAAGCTGAAGACCAGCAGCCCGACGTAGATGACCGCGATCTGTGCAATTCCGGCGATGGGGCGCGGGCTGAGCCAACTCCATAGGCCGGGGAGATTGCCCTTGGCAGGCGCGAGGTAACGGTCAATCGCTACCTTGGTGAGATACGGGCCCAGCACATCGGCGAAAGATTTTAAAACGATCGAGGCCAGAGCAATCGCCACCTGCCAGCGGTAGGGACGCAGATATTTCAGCAGCCGCGCCATCAGGCGGCTGTCGTAAGCTTTACCTAATACTTCTTCTTCCTGAGCCATCGGATTCTGAGCAATCGAGCGGTGAAGCGGCGCCAGCGGCGCTGTTAACAGCCTACCTCAATATGGATGGCCGAGGCCGGGGAGAGGATGGAAAAGGTTTGCTGTCCCGCAGACGGGATGCAGATGGGATAATAAGCTGGCATGCCGCTCGGCATTTACATTTCCGTGCCTTTCTGCCGCACCAAGTGCAGCTACTGCAATTTTGCCTCCGATCTATTTTCGCGGGCGGTTTTCGAGCGCTATGTGGATCGGGTTTGCGCCGACATTGAGAACGCGCCCCAGGTTGCGGCGGAGATGGGCGGGCAGATGGAGCGCGCGGTGGATTCCATCTATCTGGGCGGAGGCACCCCGACCATGCTTGAAGCCGTGCAGTTGGAGCGAATCTTCGCGACGGTTCGGTCCGGGTTTGACTTGAACCCTGACGCGGAAGTCACAGTCGAGTGCGCTCCCGGCACGCTCACCGGCGCCATGTTAGAGAGTTTGCTGCGCTGCGGCGTGAACCGTGTGAGTCTCGGCGTGCAGTCATTTGTGGATCAGGAAGCGGCGGCCGTGGGACGTCTGCACAAGCGCACGACCGTGCTGGAGGATATTGCTCGGCTGCGGGCTGCTGGAATTGCGAATATCAATATCGATCTCATCGCTGGGCTGCCGCACCAGACCGCCGAAAGTTGGGAGTTCTCTTTGGCGGAAACCATCGCGACCGGCGCTCCTCACGTGAGCGTCTACATGCTGGAAGTGGACGAGGATTCGCGACTGGGACGCGAACTCCTGGCAGGCGGCACACGCTATCACGCGCACTTTGTCCCCGATGAAGAAGCCATTGCGGACTTTTACCTCGCGGCCTGTGAGCGGCTCAGCACGGCGGGGATTTCACAGTACGAGATCTCGAACTTCGCGCGCGGGGGCTTCGAGTCGCGGCATAACTTGAAGTATTGGACGCGGTCGCCCTACTTCGGTTTTGGAGTGGACGCGCACTCGATGTTGTTCTCTGCCACACCAGATATCGATGGGGTGCGATTCGCACCCGCCGACTCCTTGGAACAGTTCATGAGTACGGCAGTTTTGCAGCGGACCGAGGTCTCGCGGCGGGCAGCTTTGGAGGAGAGTTTTTTTCTCGGCCTGCGGTTGACGCAAGGCGTCAGAATGCAGGAACTCACCACAAAATTCGGAGAGGCAGCGATCGGGAATGCCCGCGCCGCGGTCGCGGAATTTGTCAACGACGGGCTGATGCAAGAGCGCGGAGACTTCGTGTGCCTAACCACGCGCGGGCGGCTGCTCTCGAACGAAGTTTTCGAGCGATTCATCGTTGCCGACGAGATCACTCGCTGAACCTTACTCCGGGTCGAGAATCTGATGGAACAACTTGTCACCAAACCATCCGGTCGGTTGGGCTAAGAGTCTTCACGCTCGCAATCCTCAATGATCATGCGGATCGGCGCACTCTCCATGTCCCCTGCCTGAGGTAACTTTTCCCGCTCCTGCCCCTATGTTCTAATCAAAAAACAGTCGGAGCCAGTGGAGGAGTCTTGGATTTTCAACTGAGTGACGAGCAGCAGCACCTGAAGAAAAGCGTCCGCGAGTTCGCCGAGCGCGAGATCGCGCCCAACGTCATGAGGTGGGACGAGGCGTGCGAGTTTCCTCTGGCCACGATCAAGGAGTTGGGCAAGCTTGGCTTGCTGGGAATGGTTTTCCCCACGGAGTACGCAGGCGCCGGCATGGGCTACGTGGAATATGTGATCGCCATCGAAGAGTTGTCGCGCGTGGATGGATCGGTGGGCATCATCGTCGCCGCCCATACGTCGCTCTGTTCCAATCACATCTTTCTCGCAGGCTGCGAGGCGCAGAAAAAGAAATATGTCAGCAGACTGGCTACGGGCGAATTCATCGGCGCATGGGGATTGACCGAGCCCTCTTCGGGATCGGATGCGGGCAGCGCCCGAATGACCGCGCGGCGCAAGGGGAACAACTGGGTGCTGAACGGGACCAAGACTTTCTGCACGAACGGTCATTATGCCGACGTGATCGTGGCGCTCGCTGTAACCGACCGGACGGCGAATACGCACGGGCTTTCCGCCTTCATCGTCGAGAAAGATACCAAGGGATTCCGCCCCGGCAAGAAAGAGAACAAGCTGGGGCTGCGAGCCAGCGACACGGCCGAGATGATCTTTGAAGATTGCGTGGTTCCGGCGGAGAATTTGCTGGGCAAGGAAGGCGACGGCTTTATTGATGCGATGCGCGTGCTCGATGGCGGCCGTATTTCGATTGCGGCTCTGTCGCTGGGCATGGCACAGGGTGCATACGAGGCCGCGCTCAAGTACTCCAAGGAGCGCAAGCAATTCGGCAAAGCCATCGGCGAGTTCCAGGCGATCCAGTGGAAGCTGGCCGACATGGCTACCGAGATTGATGCGGCCAGGCTGCTCACCATGCGCGCGGCGTCCATGAAGGATGCCGGCATGAAGACGACGCTGGAGTCGTCGATGGCGAAGCTCTACGCCAGCGAAGTCGCCGTGCGGTGCGCCAATGAAGGCGTGCAAATTCACGGCGGGTATGGGTTCATCAAAGATTATCCCGCCGAGAAGTATTACCGCGACGTGAAGCTGTGCACGATCGGCGAGGGGACCAGCGAGATTCAGCGACTGGTGATAGCACGGCAGTTGCTTAAAGACTGAAACTCCGGGTGTAATCGCCTCGCCGTCGACCAATTGTCTCGCCACCAGCCAAAGATTAGCAAATACAAGTTAGGCCACTATCAACTCTGTTGCAGATTTCTTCTTCTTCGTCCTCTGCTTTACACTGATCGCTTGAACCCTGATATCCAGACCTGGATCGACCAACTCCGCTCCGGTGACGTACGCGCCTTGGCTCGCGCCATTTCGACCGTGGAGAATCGCGCGCCGGAATGGTCAGAGCTGCTGAAGGCGTTGTTCCCGCACAGCGGGAAGGCGCGTGTGCTGGGGCTGACCGGGCCGCCGGGAGCGGGGAAGAGCACGCTGGTCGATCAGCTTGCCCGCTTCTATCGCAGGGGTAATGATAAAGACAAGCGCACGGTGGGTATTATCGCCGTCGATCCCACAAGCCCTTACACGGGCGGGGCGATTCTGGGCGATCGCATCCGTATGCAGGAGCACTTCTCCGATCCGGGGATTTATATTCGCAGCATGGCGACGCGCGGCTCCCTCGGCGGCCTGGCGCGCACCACAGCCGATGTCACCACGGTGCTGGATGCTTCCGGGCGCGACCTCATTATGATTGAGACCGTGGGCGTGGGCCAGGATGAAGTGGATATCGTGCGACTGGCCGATGTCACGATTTTAATTCTGGTTCCGGGCATGGGCGATGACGTGCAAACCATTAAGGCTGGCATCATGGAGATTGCCGACATCTTCGTGATCAATAAGAGCGACCGAGACGGCGCGGATCATGTGGAACGGGAAATCCGCACGCTACAGTCGCTGGCCATGCGCCACGATGGCTGGACGCCGCCGATCGTGAAGATAGTCGCCAGTCAGGGAGTGGGAATCGAAGAACTGGCGGGCGCAATTGCGGACTACGAGGCTCACCTGCAGCAGGAAAACCTGGCGCTGCGCAAGAGCGTCGAGAACTGGCAGGAGCGCCTGGTCGAGATGCTGCGCGACGCCATGCTGGAAAAGGCACGGATGCAACTCGGCGACGGCAACCTGGCGCGGCTGGCGGCGGAAGTGGCCGAACACAAGCGCGATCCGTATACGCTGGTTGAGGAGATCGCCGCTAACGCGGGCAAACCCTGATGGCTGAAATCGATCACATCGGCATCGCGGTGAAGTCGCTGGCGGCGGCGAAATCGATCTACGAAAAGTTGGGCCTCAGCATTTCTCCCGAAGAAACCGTCGAGCAGGAGCAGGTTCGAGTGGTGATGATTCCGGTGGGCGACAGCCGACTGGAGCTGTTAGAGGCGACCTCGGAGAATTCGACGGTCGCGAAGTTTATCGCCAAGCGCGGCGAGGGCCTGCACCATGTTTGTCTGCGTGTCCCTAATTTGACAGCGGCTGTCGAACGTCTGAAGAAAGACGGGGTGCGGCTGGTCTCAGAGGGGATCAAGACGGGCGCGGGCGGGCACAAGTACGTCTTTATACATCCGTCGAGCACCGGGGGCGTGCTGCTGGAGCTGGTCGAGGGATAGATCAAGAAACAATCGGCCACGGATCTCCACGGATTTTCTCGGATAGATCAAGTTACGTTTTCTTTCATGCTTCTTCTCGCCACCGACACTTCCGGCAAGCATGGCAGCCTCGCGCTGGCGCGCGCCGGGGAGCGCTCTGCCGATGGCGACGACGTAGAACTGATCGAGACTGTGCCCCTGGCTGGCGGCACATTTTCCGCGCAACTCGTCCCGCAGATTGCCGCTTTGCTCTCCAGTCACGAGCTTACCAAGCGCGACATCGGCGCTCTTGCCGTGGTGTCGGGGCCGGGATCGTTCACCGGCTTGCGGATTGGCCTGGCGGTGGTGAAGGCTTTGGCCGAGGTGTTGAACAAACCGATTGCGGCGGTGTCGCTGCTGGAGGTGTGCGTCTTTGCCAGCGGCGCCCAAGGTAAGATCATGGCTGCGCTGGATGCGGGCCGGAGTGACGTCTATGTAGGGAAGTACGAAATCCCAAGCCCCACCGCCCAGGTTCCACAAGAGCGGATTTTGACCAGGGGTGAATTTCTCGTCCAGGCGCGAGGATGGACAGTGGTGACTCCGGATTCGGCTCTAGCAGAGGCGGCGGGCGCAGCCGGGTTGTCAGTTGTGGCTCTGGCGCCGATTTCGGCAGCCGCGGTTGCCTGTTTAGGCTGGCGCAAAATTCAGTCCGGCGAGACGGTAACGCCCGAGCACTTGGAGGCGAACTACATTCGCCGCACCGACGCCGAGATGCTCGAGAGAAGGGTTCCTAGCTTGCGCGTGCGACGGGCAAATCTCGTTGATGTTCCCGCCATGATCCAACTGGAGCGTGAGAGTCCGACCGCCGCCCACTGGCCTCGGCAACAGTATGAGGGCTTGTTTGTCACCTCAGGAAGTCAGCGGCGGTCCGAACGATTCGCATGGGTAGGTGAAGATGAATCCGCGGCGCAGCCTGAGAACCCTTCCCGCGAAGCGCCGAAAATTCTCGCTTTCCTCATCGCGCACCGGGTTGATGCGGAGTGGGAACTGGAGAATATTGTGGTCGCGGATGTGGCCCGCCATCGCGGCGTGGGCACACGACTGCTGAGTGAATTCATCGCCCACGCCCGGGCAGAAAATGTCAGCGCCATATTCCTGGAGGTTCGCGAGTCGAATCAAAGTGCCCGAGCCCTGTACCGGAAGGTAGGTTTTAAAGAAGCGGGGTTGCGCAAGGGTTACTACGCCGATCCAGCGGAAGATGCAATGCTTTATCGGCTAACTTTCTTTGAAGTTTCTCATAACGAGACTGCACCATAATTTGGCATTGAACCGATTTTGGGGCTGTGGTAGCTTTGGCCTAGAATCCCCTATTGGAGGTCTGCCTGGATGCTGACTTCGAATGACGCTCTCCTGACCAATCACGATGAATTTCGCAAGCTGGCTCAGGAGCATATGCAATATTCGACCCGTCTTGATTCTCTCACCCAAAAGCGCTACCTCAGCGAAGATGAAAAGCTGGAAGAAGTCCGGCTTAAGAAGCTGAAGTTGCGTCTGAAAGACCAGATGCAATCGATTGAGCGGCAGTATCGGCAGCAGTACGGAACTCACGTAGCATAATTTCTTGGCCATCTGATGGCGGCCGTCGCCGCTAGAGGCGTTTTGTATCTGCCCCCTGGCGATCTTCAGCGCCCTTTCTTTACTTGGACTTACATTTCTGATTGAACCTGAACCGGGGCCGCTGGCCTCTGCTCTATAATGGGGCTTCTTGCTCCCATGGTTCGTGACGGCTACTTTTACGCACTTGGTTTGATTGCGGCTGGGATCCTGGTTGGCTGGCTCGCGCAGCCTGCCTGGGCCCTCGCACCTCTATTGCTTGCGGTGTTTTTTCTCTGGTTCTTTCGCGATCCGGAGCGCACTATTCCCGATACGGTGGGTGCCGTGGTTTCCCCGGGGGATGGCAAAGTTACGAATGTCTCATTCGTGACGGCGGGCGGCGAAAAATACGCCCGCCTCAGCATCTTCCTGAGTGTCTTCGATGTGCACGTGAACCGTTCTCCGATCGCCGGCGTCGTCCGCGACGTGCGCTATCAGCGCGGGAAGTTCCTGAATGCCATGAATCAGGCTTCGGCGGAGCTGAACGAGCAGAATGTGGTCAGCGTGGAAGGTGACGGCCAGGTGGTGGTCTTCAAGCAAATTGCGGGATTGCTGGCGCGAAGAATTGTCTTTCATCCGAAGGTGGGTGATCGGCTGGAGCGTGGCCAGCGCGTGGGACTCATCAAGTTTGGTTCTCGCGTGGACGTGCTGCTCGACTCCGCCGCCGTCGTGCAGGTGAAAGTCGGCGACCGAGTTCGCGGAGGAGCGAGTATCCTGGCTTACCTGCAGCCGAAAGGCGAACTGGCTAGGGCGGGTAGTTATTCCGCCCGCGAAGGGGCGCGCTGATGGATCTTCCAATTCCAAGACGCCGGCAGGACGAGCGCCGCCCGCGCCGTTTGCGCAAGGGGATGTACATTCTCCCTTCGCTGTTTACCACGGGAAACATGGCGGCCGGGTTCTATGCCATCCTGGAGGTGGTCCATGCGAGTGCTTTGAATTACTGGCACCTGGACAACGCCGCCAAAGCGATTGGGTTCGCCGTTTTATTCGATGGCCTCGATGGACGCGTCGCCCGCATGACCGGAACCAGCAGCGACTTTGGTAAAGAGTTCGATTCGCTGGCGGACGTGATCACGTTCGGTGTGGCTCCGGCGATGCTGGCCTGGACCTGGGGGTTTCATTTGATGCCTCCGGTCGCGCTCACCGAATGGAACATCAAGCTGACGCAATTGGGAGCGATTGCGGCCTTCCTGTTCTTGATGGCGGGAGCGAGCCGCCTGGCGCGGTTCAACATCACCTCAAACCCGCAGCCTTCCAATCCAGGGCGTCCAGGGAAGAAGTACTTTGTGGGCATGCCAATTCCGGCGGGCGCCGGAGTGATCGCGGCCGTGGTTCATTTTCAGAAAGGGGTTCCGCTCGAATCCTGGTATACGTCCATTACCTGGCTGGCTATGGTCTCCGCCGTTGGTTATCTGATGGTGAGCACCTGGCGCTTCTACAGTTTCAAAGACATCGATTTCCGCTCACGCCATCCGTTTCGTTTGATCATTCTTCTTGGTGCGCTGTTTGCCCTGATCTTTTTCTTCTCTGAAAAAGTCCTTTTCGCTATAGCGCTGCTCTATATGTTTTCTGGCGTGTTCTGGCGCCTGCAGTGGATGTTCCGCCGCCGGAGCCAGCCCCCGCCGCCCACTTACAAGGAGGCTTCACAGACTTCATGAGCAGTCCGTCCAAAATCGCGGCATCGTCTTCTTCTGCGCGCGGACAGCTCTTCCACGCGGCCATCGTGGGCGCGGCTACGCTCAAGGGGAAGGAAGTCGCCGAGATGCTCAACGAGCGTAACTTTCCAGCGGTGGATGTCCGCCTGCTCGACGATGATGAATCGATCGGCCAACTGGAAGCCACCGGCGACGAAATCAACTTCATCCAGAGCGTGCGAGCGGAGCAGTTTATCCACATGGACTTCACCTTTTTCGCCGCCGCCGCGGAGTGTACGCGCCAGAACTGGAAACGCGCCCGCGATGCCGGCAGCGCAATCATTGATCTTTCCGGCGCGTTGGAAGAAGAGCCTGGCGCCACCGTGCGCTCTCTTTGGCTGGAGCGCGAGCGCGGCCAGATGTGGCAGCCGGAATTGCAGCCGGCTCCGTGCGTTGTGGCTCATCCCGCCGCCGTGGCGCTGGCTCTGCTGTTGCTGCGGGCGCGCAAGGCCGGCGCCATCCGGAGTGCGGTGGCCACCATTTTCGAGCCAGCCTCCGAACAGGGACAGAAAGGCATGGACGAGTTGCATCAGCAAACCGTCAATCTATTGTCGTTCCAGTCGCTGCCGAAGGAAGTGTTCGATGAGCAGGTGGCCTTCAACATGGTTGCGCGCTACGGGCAGAAATCGCAACTGTCGCTGGAGTCGCTGGAAGCGCGCGTGCGGCGCCACTACCAAAAGATTGCCGGAGCGGACGCGCCGCAGCCCGCGGTAATGCTGCTTCAGCCTCCGGTTTTTCACGGCCACGCCATGGCCATCTTCCTGGAGATGGAGCACGCGGTTGATAAGGAAAGATTGTCGCGAGTCCTTGCCGGAGATCACGTGACGCTGGCGGGAGCGGAAGACGATTCGCAACCCAGCAACGTGAATACGGCAGGTCAGGCCAACATTCTGGTTTCCCTCAAGAGCGATGCGGCCTGGCCCAATGGAATCTGGTTGTGGGCAGCCGCAGACAACCTGCGGATCGCGGCCATGACCGCGGTGGAATGCGCCGAGAGCATGATCCCAACCCGCCCGCTGGGAAAAATTCAATGAAGGCCCGCCGGTTCGCCTGGCTGGCATTGCTCTGCCTGACATGGATTGCGACGAGCGCCGGCTGCGGATACCACACAGCCGGCCACGCGGTGCAGCTTCCGGAGAATGTCAAAACTATTGCCGTCCCGGCTTTCGTAAATGAGACCACAACTTACCGCATCGAACAGTGGCTCACTGCCTCTGTGGTGCGCGAGTTCACCACACGCACGCATTATCACATCCTCAATGATCCCGGCGAAGCAGCCGATGCCACGCTCCGCGGCACCGTAGTCTCCGCTTCTTCGACGCCGCTTACCTACAACTCCGCGACCGGACAGGCCGCCAGCGTTTTGGTGGTGGTGAGCATGAGGGTGGAGCTCACCGATCGCCAGGGCAAAGTACTCTACCAGAATCCGTCGTATCTGTTTCGCGAGCAGTACGAAGTCTCGCAGGACCTGACCAGCTTTTTCGAGGAGGACTCGCCCGCCTTCCGGCGGCTCTCCCAGGATTTCGCGCGAACCCTCGTCTCCAACATTCTGGAGGGCTTCTAGATGCTAGAGTTTCAAACAGTCGTTAGCCGTTGGTCGTTCGTCGTCAGCCAATGTCGCAGCGCCGCGACCAGCGGTTATCCCGAGGAGAACTTCTGATGCGGGCTTTCGCCCAGGCCGAACGTTTCGTCAGCGAGCTCGAATCGCGCAAGCTTCGTCCGGCCTACGTGTTCGTCGGGGACGAAGCTTTCTTTCGCAAGCGCTTTCGCGACGCCATCATCGAGCACCTCGTCTCGCCTGATCTCCGCGATTTCAGCCTGTTCGAGTTCGATCTCGCAGAAAACGATCTCGCGGAGGTTCTCGACCGCGCCCGCACCCCCTCGCTGATGGCCCCATTCCAGGTGTTCTTCGTGCGTGGCGTAAAGAGTCTTTTTGGCCGCGGCTCGAGTGATGAGAAGCTCGCCGCTATCGAAGGCTACTGCAAGAATCCGAATCCCGACGCGCTCATTGTTTTCGTCGCCGACCATATCAGCATTCCCGCCGACATCCGCCGCATGGAAATGCAGGACAAGGAGCGTTACCAGCGCATCCGTGAGACCATGGGCCAGTACTGCGGCATCGTCGAACTGGCGCGAGTGGAGGAAGGCGAAGCCGTGCGCTGGATCTCCGACTTTTGCACTAGCCGCGACGTTCCAGTAAAGATCGATCCCGACGGATCTCGCGAACTGGTCGACGCACTCGGCGGTGACATGATGATGATCTCCAATGAACTGGAGAAGCTCATGCTCTACGTCGGCGCCCGGAACCACATCACGCTGGGTGACGTGGAAACCATGGTGCTCGCCGCCAAGCAGCGCTCGCTGTATGAATTGACCGACGCCATCTCCGCCAAAGACCGCGTGCGCGCGCTGGAAGTGCTGGATGCGATCCTGTCTTCGGGCGACGGCGAGGAAGCCGCTATCGGACACATCTACATGCTGGCCAAGACCTTCCGCCAGATGCTGGTCATTCTCGAACGCAACGTGCGCGACCAGCGCATGCTCTGGGCCGCGCTATGGCAGGGCTTTCGTGTGCCTCCGTTCGCTGCCGACGACATCATCAAGCAAGCCCGCCGCTATAAATCGCGCCGCGAACTGACGCGTGCCATCCGCCTGGTCGCCAAAGCCGACCTCGCCCTGCGCTCCAACCCCGTGAGCAAGCGCATAGTGCTGGAACGTCTAGTGATGGATCTGACCACGGAGCCCAGACTGGAAGCGCCGGGATGGATGCAGGATCAGCTGCCGGTGTAGCAGCTTTCAGACGTCAGCTTCTAAGCGAAGGAAAAACATGAGTTGGCGCTATCTCATCGAAGGACCCTGGATTGTCTTTGTTGTCTATTGGGCGGTGGGCGCACTCAAGACGCGGCGCACGGAGCGAACGGAATCGTTCGCCTCGCGTTACGGCATCCTTTTTATTGAAATTGCAGGTTTTGTTCTGCTATTCAGTGACGACGCTGAGATCGGGATTCTCGGGCAGCGAGTCATACCTCACACTGGCGATCTTCGCCTCGCTGGAGTCACGCTCACCTGGGCCGGGATCGCGCTGGCGCTATGGGCACGCTGGCACCTGGGGCAGTATTGGAGCGCCCGGATCACAATCAAAGAAGATCACAAGCTGATTCGCACCGGGCCGTATGCAAGCCTTCGCCATCCCATCTATTCCGGACTTGATCTGGCCGCAATCGGTTCAGCCGTGGCGATTGATCGATGGCGATGCGTAGCCGGGGTCTGCTTGATTATTCTGGGCTATTGGATTAAAGCGAGGCGAGAAGAAGCCATGCTGACCGCGCAATTCGGGGCAGAGTTTCAGGAACACTGCCGGCACACAGGGTTTCTGTTTCCGCGCTTTCAGTAAGAGCCCGCGTGACCGTCTCAGACACAAACGGCAGACCTTTGCCGGCCTGCCGTTCCGAGTTTCAAGCTAAGAGCTAAAAGCCAAGAGCCGCCAGCTACTTCATCGCATTAACGCGCACGCCCAGCCGCGACTTATAACGCGCAGCGGTATTCACGTGCAGGGTGCCCTTCTGGATGGCCTTGTCGAGCGCGGACACGGTCTGGCGGTAGGTCTGCTCGGCGGCTTGCTTGTCGCCCTTCTCGATGGTCTCGCGCAGGCTCCGCAGCGCGGTGCGCAGGCGGGAGGTGTTGGCGCGATTGGTGGCCGTGCGCTTCACGGTCTGACGGGCGCGTTTGAGCGCCGAATGATGATTAGCCATGTCTGATTCGTACCTTTGTGTATACAGCGAGATATTCCGGTGAGTACCGAATACGTTATTGTACGGGACTAAGTCTCGACCGGTCAAACGCTTGCGCGGCCATTGACTCCCACCCCGGCGCGGGGTAGGCTTTACGTAATGGTAGTGACTTGCCCTCTGGGCATGAGCATCCCGGCTGGTCCCGTCTCCAAGCATAATCCTGTTTTGTCTTCGTTGTGGCCGTGGTGTGTGCATTCCAAAAGAGACTGAATGAAGAAAAGCATCGGGATTAGTCCCAACATAGAGACTCTGTTCGGCACGCGCGATGAGAACGTGCGCGTGCTGGAAGACGGCCTGAACATCACCATTGACCTGCGGTCGAACGCCATTGAACTCGAGGGGGCGGCCCGGGACGTGGCTCGCGCCGAGCAGGTGTTTGCCGATTACGAAAGCCTGCAGCGCTCGGGGTACAGCTTCAACAATGGCGACCTGAACAGCATGCTGCGCGTGCTCACGGCCGATTCGAGCGCCACGTTGCGCGGACTGGCCGACGCCGGCCGTCAGCGGTCGCTGGGACGGCGCATGGTCCAGCCGAAAAGCGTGAATCAGCGGCGCTACGTTGAGGCGATCGAGAAGCACGACATGGTGTTTGGCGTTGGGCCGGCAGGCACGGGTAAGACGTATCTCGCCGTGGCCATGGCGATTTCCGCGCTGCTGGCCAAACGGGTAAACCGCATCATCCTGGCGCGTCCGGCGGTGGAAGCGGGCGAGCGGCTGGGATTTCTGCCCGGCACGCTGCAGGATAAAATCGATCCTTACCTGCGTCCTCTGTACGACGCGCTCTATGACATGCTGGAGCCGGAAAAGGTGGACCGCTATCTGGAAAAGAACGTCATCGAGATTGCGCCCATCGCATTCATGCGCGGGCGTACGTTGAACGATTCGTTTGTGATTCTCGATGAAGCGCAGAACACAACTTCGGAACAGATGAAGATGTTCGTCACCCGTCTTGGATTCAACTCCAAAGCGGTAATTACCGGAGACATCACGCAGATCGACTTGCCTAACGCGCGCCGCAGTGGTTTGCTGGAAGCGATCGACATCTTGAATCGGGTGGAAGGGTTGATGTTCGTGCATTTCGACGAGTCGGATGTGGTGCGGCATCATTTGGTGCAACGCATCATTCGCGCCTACGACGAGCATAAGACGCATGTCGCCGAACAGCAGATGCTGTTGCTCGCCGGCGGGAAGAGCGTCGAGGCCAAGAGCCCCGAGGCGCCGAACCCGGCGCCGAACCAAGATCAGAGGCCCAGAGAAGCATCGGGAGAATAAAATCGCGAGCGGCGGGGAGGGCCGAAACCGGGCCCTCCTGTTTATTTTGCAGAATATTCGCAGGTAAGCGCACCGGGAGCAGGTTGGTTATCCTCCGAAAAAGAATCGCGGGTTTGAGCCCGTCGACGCTCGAACGCTTTGTTTTGCGGGCGCGGCGGGTGGTCCATTTGCGTGGCACGGTGAACGTGTTGGTTACAAACAGCGGCGAATTGCGGTCTCTCAACCGGCGATTCCGGGGAAAAGACAAGCCGACGGACGTATTGTCGTTTCCATCGCCGGCGGTGGAGCGGGCAAAAGCTAGCATCGCCGGGGACGTGGCGATTTCCGCAAAGATCGCCCGCGAGAACGCGAGAAAACTGGGGCATTCCGTGGCCGACGAGGTGAAAATTCTGGTGCTGCATGGCATTCTGCATCTGGCGGGCTTCGATCACGAGCGCGATAATGGCGAGATGGCGCGCCAGGAGAGCCGGTTGCGGCGGCAACTCAAGCTGGAAGTTGGCCTGATCGAAAGGGCTGAACCACGTATCCGCAGCTCGACCGGCAAAGCACGCAGAAATCGTCCGCCCGGCGCGAAGCGGAGAACCTCATGAATTGGGGCATTGCACTCGCGCTAAGCCCGCTCCTGGCCCTGCTGGCATTGGCTTCTTACGTCGATCGCGTCTACCAGGAGATGGGCAAATTTCTTTCGCGCGATTTTCAGGACAACATCGACGTCTTCGAGCAGAAGGTCGAGCCCAGTCTCCCCGTCAGCCGGGCGCGGGCATCGCTCTCCATGGCAGTGCTCAAGCAGTTGACCACCGCGACCATTGCCTTGCTTGTTGGCTACGCGGTCTTCGGCGATCAGTTGTGGAGCATCTATGAGATCCTGCAGGCCGCCATCAGTCTGATTCTGATCATCATCGTGTTCAACCAGTTTCTGCCGTTTGTTTTCTTCTCGCGCACCAACGGCGCCTGGCTCATCCGCTGGACATGGCTGCTGACCGTGCTGATTTACCTGGTGCTGCCCGTGACCATAGTTCTGGGCTTTCTGCAGTCGGTGGCATCGCTCACGCGCCAGAACACACGCGAGCAGCCGGAAAGCGCGGCCGAGGCCGTGGATGCGTTAATTGAAGCCGGCCAGGAAGAAGGAATTATCCAGGAGGGTGACCGCGACTTGATTCAGTCCGTGGTGGAGTTCAGCGGCAAGACGGTGCGCGAAGCCATGAAGCCGCGTCCGGAAATGTTTGCCGTACCTGTGGAAACCACAGTTGAGCGCTTCATCCAGATGCTGGGCGAGAAGCACTACTCGCGAGTTCCCGTGTATGCGGAAAGCATCCACAACATCAAAGGCATCGTCTACGCGCAGGACGTGCTGCAGGTTCCGGATACCGAAGCCTCCACGCGCACGCTCGAAACCCTGATGCGGCGCGACGTCTACTTCGTCCCGGAGAGCAAACTGGGCAGCGATCTTCTGCGGGAGATGCAAAAGAACAACATCCGCATGGCGATCGTGGTCGATGAGTACGGCGGCGTGGCTGGCCTGGTGACGATTGAAGACCTGGTGGAAGAGATCGTCGGCGAAATCCGGGACGAGCGCGAGAAGCCGGAAATCGTCAGGGAGAACGATCAGTCGTTCATCGTTTCAGGAAGCATGGACGTGGATCGTCTCGCCGAACTGTTCGGAACAAAACCGGAGGGAAGGGAATCAGCCACCGTGGCGGGCCTGGTCAGCGAACTGGCGGGCCACATTCCGAAGCGCGGTGAAACTGTGGATGACGACGGCCTGCGCTTCGAAGTTCTCGAGTCGACGGACCGCAAGGTGGAACGGGTGAGAATCACCGCGGTGCAGCCGCGCCAGTTGAAGCTGATTTGAGTCGGGCCTCGGGCTTCGGCTTTCGGGCTGCAGCAAACCTCCGCCTGATATAGTCGGAATGCGGACTTCGAGCTTCCTCTGTAAGGCGTCGGCCCTCGAACCTCGATCTCTTAGGATTTTGCCGAAGCCCGAAAGCTGAAGCCCGAAGCCCGCTCTTATGCCCTTCCGCTCCGGTTTTGTCTGCATTCTCGGCCGCCCCAACGCTGGCAAGTCAACGCTGCTCAATGCTCTCGTGGGCGAAAAATTGGCGATCATCTCGCCCAAGCCACAGACCACGCGCAACCGGATCCAGGGCATCGTCAACCTTCCCAAGGCCAAAGGCCAGAGCGGCGCGCAGATCGTCTTGATCGACACGCCGGGCGTGCATAAACCGGACAGCTCCCTGGGCCGCAAGATGATGGTCGAAGTGCGCGAGGCCCTGGAAGGCTGTGATGTTGTCCTCTTGATCATGGATGCAACCCGCAAGCTTGATCGGCGCGATGAATTCGCTATACAAATGCTGAAGCACTCGCCGACGAAAGTTTGTCTTGTCCTCAACAAAGTTGATCTGCTGCGCGGTGGCAAGAGCAAGCTGCTGCCGTTGATCGAGGAGTACAAGAAGCTGCATCAATTTCACGCTGTCATCCCAATTTCCGCGCTGAAAAAAGATGGTCTCGACATCCTGCTGAAGGAAGTGACCGCGGCTCTGCCTGCTGGGCCTCCTTATTTTCCTCCGGACCATGTCACCGACCAGCCGGCGCGATTCATGGCTGCGGAAATCGTTCGCGAGCGCGTGCTGGTCGAGACCGAGGAAGAACTCCCCTACGCAACCACCGTGATCGTTGAGAGCTTCGAGGAGGGTGCCAAGCTGACCCGCATTGCCGCCACGATCTACTGCGAGCGCGAAGGCCAGAAGGGTATTCTGATCGGCAAGAAGGGACAGATGCTGAAACGGATTGGCACTTCGGCGCGCCTGCAGCTTGAGCGCATGCTGGAGATGAAGGTCTTTCTCGAGCTCTATGTCAAAGTACAGCCCAACTGGCGCGAGTCGCGTGGGTTTGTGGAAGAGCTCGACTGGAGAAGACAGTTGGAGCATCTGACTGGCGGGCGGGTCACACCTCCAAATGCGCCGCCAGAAACGAAGGGAAGGAGAATCACATGAGTGTTGAACTTTATATTGCCTATTGGAGCGGCGAAGAACCGACCGGAGCCGGGAAATCACCTACCCTTGATATGACGCCGGATTATGTTGATGTCGTTCCGCTCTTCTACGTCATTTTGAACTCTGACGGCACACTTAATTTCAACCGTCTCGTTCTGCACAATAGCAAGCAAACCATCAAGGGTTGGATGCAAGATATCCGCACTCGCCAGCGGAATCAGCCTAAAAAGACGAAATTCACGCTTGGCATTCTCGGTGATTCTTTCCCGTCGCAAAACCCGGCGACTTTCGCGCAGACCGTCAAGGCTGCGATGGATGATTGGGGCGTGGATGGCGTGACCGTCGATTACGAACCGCCGAGCAGCGACGCCAACATTGTCAATGTCGTCGCAGCCATACGTAAAGCCATCGGCGGTGGGGCGATCATGACCGCTCCGATATATTCTGAGTGGGACGGTATGGACGAATTGCTGAAGAACTACGCGGCTCAGTTTGACTATATAGAGACGATGGATTACACCCCCTACGGAAGTCTGCAAGGGACAATCGACGCATACGTCGGGTATGCGCGGGCAATCGGCACCGCCGACAAACCCGCCTACAATAAAATTGCTATCGGTGTTAGCTGTATGGACCCTTCCCAAAATGACTACACACCTCTCAACGACGTGATTTCCCTTTGCAAGTACGAGCCGCCGTCGGGAAACAAACTCGGCATTATGCTCTATACATTGTCCTACGATGTAACTAGCCACGGCAGCCGGTATCCTGACGGAACATTCACAAAAACAATTCACGAGAGTCTGCCGTAAAGCCTCACACGCGGCATTTCGAGCCGAGTCGGCACGACCTGGCTCTGGCGAAAGGGGGCGGCGCGCAGCCTCACATCCGCTGCGGACGATTCAGCTTTATACCTTCATGTAATTTAGTGTTCTTAGTGGTTTGTCGTACTGGGTGCTTACCAGCTAGAATCAATTAAGAGCAGCGCTTACTAGTAAACTACGAGCCTAAACATGCCGGCGGATTCTCCCCAAGAACCTCTTCCCGAAAAAGATTTTGATCCAGATAAGCTGAATTTACTATTGCGGGTAACGCTTGCCGCCGACCGCAAGGCCGTGGATCCGGTTGTACAAGAAGTAATGGCTGTAGTCCGAGAGATGAAGGGCGTGGACGGCAAAGAAGACGCGATCGAGTTGGCTCTGCAGGAGGCGCTGGCCAATGCCGTGATCCACGGCGCCAAGGAAGATTCCACCAAAACAGTGGAATGCCTGGTGAGCAGCGACGAAGAGCGCGGCGTGCTGATTGTAGTGCGCGACCCGGGCACCGGTTTTGCGCCCGAAGCCATTGCCAGTTGCACGGTCGGAGAAAATGTCTATTCCAACCACGGTCGCGGAATTTTCCTCATCAACCAGCTCATGGACAAAGTGGAGTTCAGAAAGAACGGCACTGAAATCCACATGGTGAAGCGGTAGAGACAGGATGATCTATGATTGTTGATCCTTCATAGCCGATCCGTGATCGCCGATCTACGATCGCTTGGACTTCGTGTAATCGGCGCCGGTGTTTCCTCTAAACAATTTCTGTTGACCCTGACTTCTTTAACCCTTTCCAAAATTTCTACTGCTACTGCTCTCTCGAGTCGCGGGCGCCAATCTCAGCCACTCCGCACAAATCATGCAATTCCTCCGCGTGTCATTGCCCCTGTTTTGCCGTGAATTCCTGAAAACCGAACAAAAAGAAGAACATTCTCTGCGGTTAAAGGTTTTGGTGCTACTCTTCGCGTCCTGCGAAATCAGGACCCAAGACGTCGCGAGACGTGGAAAGAGAGGCCGCGAATGAAGAGAACGAGTGCTATTGCTAGAATCGTTATGGTGACAGTAATCGCCCTCCTATCGGGCGCATTGGGATGCACCAAAACACCTTCGCCGAAACCGAGTGTGGAGGCCGTGCAAACCACCGGCCCCAAATTGCCAACCAATGCGTGGCAGGTGCCGGTGGATGTGAATTCCAATCCCACTCAAAATGATTATTTGAATTTTGGATGGCAGACCATGGTGGCTGTCAGTTGGCCGGGGCTTTCGTCTTCGTCGGGAGGGAGCCTGGGCCAGCCGGACACAAACTCAACCATTGGGGCCACTGCGTCGAACGGCGCGCTAGTGCCTACCGTGTGGGAAACCTACCGCAACCTCAGCACGGTGATGCTGGCTAACGGAACCGATCCGGGGCAACAATGGAACCAGCCCATCTCCGTTCCTGGCAGTTGCAGCGCTATTGGCAGCAATCCTGTTGCGCCGGGCTTCCCACCCCTGTTCATCGATGGTTCCACTTTTCAACAGGCGCCGATCGTGAAGGATTATATCAATCAGGCCACGGGCAATCCCCTGGTTGACCAGGAAGGCTGGTACACCGTAACCGACATTCAGATAGACCAGTCGGAATACGCATACATCCAGCAGAACGGATATTTCCTTGGTCAAAATCAGGCGGCTGCCTACCAAAAATCAGGACACCTGCAACCGTTCCCTAGAAATGGCCAGGGGATCACTCCGCCGTTGCCTTCCTACGCGCAGTACGGCGCGTTGGAAGTGAAATCCGCCTGGAGAGTGTTGGAACCGTCTAAAGACCAGCAGATTATTCCGAGGTACTTCACCCAGTGGGGCTACTTTATGCAGCCGGATGGAAAAACATGCCAGGGTCCGACTCTATTCGGTTTAATCGGTTTGCATATCCTTCGGCTGACTCCTTCTACCGGAGCCACGTGGTTCTGGGCGTCGTTCGAACAGGTCGATAACGTATCCGCGCCCTCTGGAATGCCGGCGACACTCGCCACACCCGGCACCCCGAATGGGAATTGCACCAGCCAGTACAACGTTGCTCCGAAGCTGGTCACTGGGAACATTCCTTGGAATTCCTCGAATGCCGCTAATAACCTCTGCCAGGTTACAACTGTTCCCGCCGGCGTGCAGCAGGTCAACCAGACCTGGCAGCAACAGTTGCAGGGCACGGTTTGGCAGTATTATCAGATGGTAAACACGTTGAATCCCTGTGCTGCCGGAGAATCTCCCTGTTACATCTTCCCGCCGATCAAGGATCCCACCAACACAGTTGATACGGCTGTTTTTGCCAATACGGCGGTCGAATCGTACTTCCAAACGCATAGCTGCATGGACTGCCACGGTTTTGGCACCGGACAAGGAGCGCCTCAGCCCCTGACAGCAACCAATCAGATCTTCACCTTCGTGCTTCAGAATGCGTATAACCCGAGTTCTTCGGCCAAGGCATCCCGGCACAACTTCCTGAGCTTGTTCCGGAAGCCGCCGAGCAGCAAGCTTTTGGCTAAGCCGGAAGATAAATACAAAAAGTAACTAAAAAAAAGTCTGAATAAGGAAGCCGGAGAGTCTGTTCCGTTCTCCGGATTTCTTAGTGCAGCCAGATATCTCTTCGCTTTGTGGTCACTCCTTCACTGCTATGCCCAATGTTTTCATCTTGCGGTAGAGGTGGCTGCGTTCCAGGCCCAGCACCTCGGCGGTGCGGGTCACGTTGCCATGGTTCTCGTCGAGCTTTTTGAGAATGAAGTCCCGTTCATAGGCGTCCCGGGCCTGCTGCAGCGTCGAGAACTCCTTTCGCGCCGCGCGCCGATGGCCGTCCCGGTAGACCAGTGGTGGCAGATGCTTGCGGTCGAGCCGCGCAATCAGCGGATTCATGATCACAATCCGCTCAATCACATTGCGCAACTCGCGCACGTTGCCCGGCCACGAATAGCGCATCAGGGCCTCGACCGCATCGTCCGTGATTTCGCGTGGGCGTCGCCCGTAGATTGCGGCCAGGTCCTTTAGGAAGTGTCGCGCAAACAGCGGAATGTCTTCCTTCCGGTCGCGCAGCGGCGGCACGAAGAAAGGAATCACGTTGAGCCGGTAAAACAGATCTTCGCGAAAATTACCCCGGGAGATCTCCTCTTCCAGATCTTTGTTGGTCGAGGCGATGATGCGCGCATCCACCATGATGGTTTGGTCGCCGCCGAGAGGAGCCACGCGCTGCTCCTCGAGAGTGCGCAGCACCTTCGATTGCGTCTTCAAACTCATGTCGCCCACTTCATCGAGAAACAAAGTTCCACCGCTCGCCTTTTGAAATTTCCCGTCCTTGTCGGCGGTTGCCCCCGGGAACGATCCTTTGTAATGGCCGAACAACTCGCTCTCGATAAGGTCTTCGGGAATCGCCGCGCAGTTGACCTCTACAAAAGTTTCGTCCTTGCGCAGGCTTTGCGCGTGAATCGCGTGGGCCACCAGTTCCTTCCCGGTGCCCGACTCGCCGTAGATCAGAACCCGGCCGTTGGTGGGCGCCATAAGGCCAATCTGCTGGCGCAACGCCTTCATGGGGATGCTGTCGCCAACGATTACGCTCTTGGCGTGAAGCTGCTTCCTCAGGTCGACATTCTCGTGCCGCAGCTTCTTGGATTCGATCGCGTTCTTGACCACGATCAGCGTCTTGTCGATGGAGAGCGGCTTCTCCAGGAAGTCGAAAGCGCCCAGTTTGGTGGCGCGCACGGCGGTTTCAATGGTGCCATGGCCTGAGATCATGATCACTTCGGGCGGGTTGTCCAGTTCGCGGACTCTTTCCAGTGTTTCTAATCCATCGACGCCTGGCAGCCAGATATCGAGCAATACCACCTCGTAGTCGTGCTCGCGGCGCAGCAGCCTGAGGCATTCTTCGCCGCTCTCAACCGTTGCGGTTTCGTAATCCTCGTCTGCCAACACTCCTTGCAGCGATTCGCGAATGCCGGTTTCGTCGTCGACGATGAGAATTTTATGCATGTTGAACCGCGGCAGTGGCAAGCGCGAACTCGGGAACGACCGGCAATTCCACGATAAATCGCGCTCCAACCGGCTGGTTTTCTTCCAGGCGGATGGATCCGTGGTGCTCTTCGATCACCCGGCTCACGATGGCCAGTCCCAGTCCGGTTCCGCGCTTTCTGGTGGAGAAATACGGCAGAAAAAGCCTTTCCTTGAGCTCGTGGGTCACCCCATGGCCGGTATCTGCGATGGTAATTTCGACCGCGTCGCGGCTAGCCAGCAGCGCAGTTGAAATCTGTATCTCGCGCACCAGCGAATCTTGCATAGCCTCGGCGGCATTGTCCACCAGGTTGGCGACCGCCCGCTTAATGGCCTCCGCGTCAGCCATCACTTTAGGCAGGTCTGGAGCCAGCGACTTGTGCAGATCAATGCCGTCCAGTCTCCCATTAAACATGGAGAGTGCGCTCTCGATGACTTCGTTGATGTCGGCCGGGCGCGGGTTGGATGCGGGGAAGCGCGCTAGCGTGGAGAAATCGTCCACCAATCGGCGAACTGTTTCGACCGCTCCCGCAATCGTGTCGGCGCAGGAACGAACGATATCCAGCGATGCGTTGTCGGGAGGTGCGGCCCGCTCCAGATGACGCTGAATCCGCTCCGCCGAAAGTGCGATCGGGGTAAGCGGGTTTTTGATCTCATGCGCGACGCGGCGCGCCACCTCGCGCCATGCGGCCTGTTTTTGAGCCTTCAGAAGATCGGAGAGATCTTCGAAAACGACCACGTATCCCGAGCGCTCGTCCTGATGTCGCAGCGTGGCCACCGTGACCGCAACATTCAGAGACGTGCGCTGCAGCGGCATTTCCATTTGGCTGGTGGTCATGCCCATGCGATCGGCCCGGCGCAAAAGTGGTTCCAGATCCTCCAGCACTTCGAGCGGAAATACCTCCGCAAGCCGCGCCCCGCGCAGCATATGCTGTCCCGGCGCATAGCCCTCCGGATGGAACATGCGCAGCAGGGCTTGGTTGGCGTGAGTTACGCGGCGGTCGCCATCGAGCGATAGGACTCCTGTCGGGATGCTCTCGAGGATTGTCTCCATCTGGCGGCGGCGCCGGTCGAGTTCGGCATTGGCGGCGCTGGCATCGCGGCTGGAAGCTTCGATTTGCCGGCGGCTGGTCTCCAGTTCCTCCGCCATACGGTTGAAAGAGCGGACTAGATCCCCAATTTCATCGGCAGCGCTCACGTCGATCCGGTAGTCAAAACGCCCGCGAGAGATTTCCTGCGTCGCCTCGGCCAAAGCAGCCAGCGGACGAGTCACCAGCTTCGAGAGAAACAGCGCCAGCCACGTGGTCACAAAGAGCACTATCATGGTCAGCAACAGCAGCAAGCCCATGTAGGTACGCCGTACCAGCCGCCGTTCATGAGCCAATTCGAAATATTGCTGCTGGCTATCCTCCACTTGTTTGACAGTCTGCGAAAATTCCCGCGGAAGGGGAATCGCCACCAGAATCAATCCGTCGCTCCCAACCCGGGCGCTGCCCAGGGTGTATTCCGTCTGCTCCCAGATGAAATTCCCGGGCCGGCCGGCGGCTGCTTCTGCCAAAGGAAGTCTGGACTTCAAGAGTGGCCACGGCGCAGGCGCATTGAAGCTGGCCTCGGCGTTGCCATCTTGCACGGCCACGGCGAATCCGCCTTGCAAAGTAATTTCATGATCCTGGAATGCGCTTACTACTGGGGAGAATCCGTGTCCGGAGAACCCGCGCTGGGTATCGGCGGAGGCGGCAATCGCCGACGCTTCGGCGCGCGCATTCTGTGCCGCATACTCGCTCAAGAGGGACGCCATGGCGTGAGTGTCGGCCCGAACTTCTTCCACCGGGGTGGAGAACCACTTGTCAATGGAGCGGTTCATCAGTCCGTAAGAAAACCAGTACATCACCATGACCGGCACGAAGGACAGCAACAGCGCGCCTGCTACCATGCGCGTGCGAAACTTCGAGCCCAACACTCCCAGGCGGCGTTCGGCGAACAACTTCAGGAGATTGCGAAACAGGACGAAGGTTAGAGCCACAAACAGAAGAAAGATAAGCGCCGACAGCGCCGCGAACACCACGATCTGCTGGTTATTTCCAGGCCGCAGGAAAGTGAGATCGAACGCCGTCTGGGAAACCAGGATCGCGAGCAGCAGGAAAACCGACATCGCCAGCAGAATAATGACCTGCCTGCGGCTGGAGGTTTTCGGGGATCGAGTTGGAACGGTCTGCACCACGCGAATTCAGAGGTCCAGCCGCGCAGTTCAGTCGCGGCCTTCAGCCTTGGATGGACCGGAAGTCATTATAGATGCAGCGGCCACCGCCAAAGACGCCTCAATGGCCGGAAAGCACAATTGCGGCAGGCGAATGCGTTGCGAGCGGACCCGCTCCCAAGCCTGTCAATGGGCCGGAGGACGCCCGGCCGAGAGCTCCTCCAACACCGCGCGATAGGCGGCTTTGGGCTGATAGGCGCGATCAAACGGCAGCGCCTGCCCCCGGGCGCCGTGCGAATGCGATCCAATCCATGAGTACTTGTCCGTGAATCCCCAGGTCTGGATCGCAGTACATCCCGCACTATTTAGGCACGCCCGAACGATTCCGCGATAGACCTCGGCTTGGCGGGTGAGGTCTTCTGCATGGACCAGACCATTGGAATCCACAGGCAGAGAAACGTCCAACTCCGTGATGTGCACTTGCACTCCGAGCGCCGTGAGCCGGGCAATGTTCGCGGTGATCGCCGGGACGTCCGTATCGAGATTGGGAACGTGCATCTGCAGCCCCACACCATCGATAGGAACACGTCGGCGCCTGAAATCCTTGACCATGGCATAAATCGCGTCCGACTTGCGGTTCAGCCCTTCGCCTTCGGCTTCGTTGTAGAACAGCAACGCCCGCGGATCTGCCTTGTGCGCCCAGCGGAACACTTGCTCGATATAAGCTGTTCCTTGCCGCGAGAGCCCGATGCCGGGCTGGTTATACCAAATGGAATTCCGCACACTCCCGTTCTCGTCGAGCGCTTCGTTGATTACGTCCCACGCAAATACCTGGCCGGCATAGTGTTTCATCACCCGCGTGATGTGTTCGTGCAAAAGCCGCGTCAGTTGCTTGGTCGTGAAGTGACCTTGTGCCAGCCAATCCGGATGATAGTGATCCCAAACCAGGCAGTGGCCTCGCACCTTCATTCCGTGCGCTTCCGCAAAACGCACCACTTTATCGCCTTGGCGAAAGTCGTAGGTAGCTCGATCCGGACGCAAGACCCACCACTTCAGGGCATCTTCTGGCTCAACCATGTTGTATTGGCGAGCCAGCGTCGACGCGTAAGCGGTCTCCGAGAGTTGTGACGGGCGGACCGCGGTGCCGATGAGCAGGTCCGCGTTTTCCGCCTCCTCGCGCAGCGATTGAGCGCTGCACACAGAAGCCATCGCCGCCACCACCACAATTGCAGACCGCCAGGAATGCCTAAACAAAGAGTCGTCCTCGAGGAACCGTTTTTCTTAATCGTTTTCTAGGACCTAACACCTAAGACCTGTAGGTAGACCGAGGCAGGAACCTCTGTAAAGGGCATTCGTCACACCGTGCCTGTGATTTTCTGCAGTAATTCTTTCCCACGCCCACGATAAGGCCGTGCATCTCGTTATAGACCTGCGCCAAAGCGGTGCGCTTAGCCGTACTCATCGCCGATGGCGGATGGGCCGCGCCACGAAACCCCGCCGCCAACTGTTGATGACCAATTTCGCCGGAATCGGCAACGGACTCCGCCACAGGGGCCAGCGCGCCCTCAAACAGTTCCCGAATTTCCTCATAAGGTGCCGCTTCGGGCAGAATCCCGTGGCGGGCAAGAATGCGCCGCGTATAAGTGTCCACCACAAATACCGGATGGTTTCCGGCGTAAAGCAGGATGGAATCCGCAGTCTCAGGCCCGATACCGTGCAGACTGAGGAGTTCGTCCCGAAGCTTCGCCGTGGGACGCGCAAACAACCTCATCAGAGAGCCTCCGTATTGTCGATCCAGAAAAGCAACGAAAATTTTCAGCCGCTTGGCTTTCTGACGGAAATAACCGGCAGGTCGAATCAACCGCTCGAGTTCAGCCAGCGGTGCCCGGCGAATCCCCTCTGCGCTAAGCAAGCGCGCCGCGCGAAGATTCGCCAACGCCTTTTCCACATTCGTCCATGCCGTGTTCTGGGTCAGGTAAGCACCTACGATCACCTCAAAGCGCGACTCCGCCGGCCACCAATTCTGCGGTCCGCAACTATGCAATAACGCGCGATAGTAGGTTCGAATCTGCCTCTGTTGTGAATCAGGCCACAAAGTCAGGACCCCCTCACCGATGAGTCTACGCCCGCTGCAAACCGGGCAGCAGCCATAGCGCCTCACTCGCCGGAACTTACCTAGGTGCATGTACCTCAGTCCGGGCACTGAGTCTTTCTGGAAGAAAAGCGCATCTGGCGCGGGTTCTGAAAGACCGCGTGCTATGTGCTTGGAACAGCGGCAGGTCCAAGTACTACGGTAACTGGTCAGGTAATCGACTTGCTGTGACAATTTGTGTCAACACAAAGACATTGCTCTTCTCCCCCAAGTAAGAGCAGCGCTTTGTGCGAAATGCCGTGGTGTTGTCAGGCATCGTTCCACTACGTGGATAGGAGATCGATGTATGTCTCAACGGCTGGGTGACCTTCTCGTCAAAGAGAAGATCATTACCCCAGAGCAGTTGGAACAAGCGACTAAGGCGCAGAAGGAGCAGAACAGCCGCTTGGGCTCTGCCTTGGTGAAGCTCGGCTTCCTCACAGATGAGGACGTCACCAATTTCCTTTCCCGGCAGTACGGTGTTCCCGCCATCAACCTTTCTTATTTTGAAATTGATCCGGTTGTCGTCAAGCTGATTCCGTTTGAAACCGCGAAGCGATACCAGATTCTTCCCCTGAGCCGCGTGGGTGCATCGCTTACCATCGCGATGGTCGATCCCACCAACGTTTTCGCAATGGACGATATCAAGTTCATGACCGGCTTCAACATCGAGCCGGTTGTCGCCTCCGAAAGTTCCATTCTGGCGGGCATCGATAAGTCGTACGGGGCGACGAAGGAGAAGGAAGAAGACCTCGAAACCGTAATGCAGTCGATGTCGGAGATGAACGAAAGCGACGTCGAGGTGCAGGCGGAAGCGCAGGAGATGGAGCTGTCGCAACTGGAGAAAGCGGCGGATGAAGCTCCTGTAGTCAAGCTGGTGAATCTGATCCTTACCGACGCGGTCAAGCGGGGCGCCAGCGATATTCACATCGAGCCCTACGAAAAAGAGTTCCGGGTGCGCTTCCGTATTGACGGTGTGTTGCAGGCGATCATGTCGCCGCCGATCAAGCTCAAGGACGCAATCACTTCCCGCCTGAAAATCATGGCCAAGCTGGACATCAGCGAGAAGCGTCTGCCCCAGGACGGCCGCATCATGCTGAAGATGAACATCGGCGGCCGCAAAAAGCAACTCGACTTCCGCGTGAGCACACTGCCCACCCTCTGGGGCGAGAAGATCGTGCTGCGCTTGCTCGACAAAGAAAACCTGCGGCTCGACATGACCAAGCTGGGCTTCGAACCCGAATCCCTGGTCAAGTTCGAGAAGGCGATTCTCAAGCCCTACGGCATGGTGCTGGTTACTGGTCCTACAGGATCAGGAAAAACGAACACTCTGTATTCGTCGATTTCGCGGCTGAACCAGCCCGATACCAACATCATGACGGCCGAAGATCCGGTCGAATTTCAGTTGGGCGGAGTCAACCAGGTGCAGATGAAAGAGCAGATCGGTTTGAATTTTGCCGCCGCTCTGCGTTCCTTCCTGCGCCAGGATCCCAACATCATTCTGGTCGGCGAAATCCGCGATTTCGAAACCGCGGAAATCGCCATCAAGGCCGCGCTCACCGGTCACCTCGTGCTTTCCACCTTGCACACCAACGGTGCGCCCGAGACCATTACCCGGTTGATGAACATGGGCATTGAGCCCTTCCTGGTGGCAACCTCGGTCCATCTGATCTGCGCTCAGCGTCTGATCCGGCGGATCTGCAAGGAATGCACCGAGGTCGTGGACGTTCCGGTGCAGACATTGATCGAAGAGGGCTTTTCGCCCGAGGAAGCCAAGACGGTCAAGATCCAAAAAGGCAAGGGATGCGGTGTTTGCAACAACACCGGCTACAAGGGCCGCTGCGGTTTGTATGAAGTTATGGAAGTCGATGACGAGATCAGAGAGCTGGTTCTGGTGGGTGCATCGGCGGTTGAACTCAAAAAGAAGGCGATCGAGCGCGGCATGATCACGCTGCGCCGGAGTGGGTTGATCAAGGTTGCGGCGGGCATGACCACACTCGAGGAAGTTGCCCGCGAAACCATTCACTGATTGGCGAGTTAACGATTAGCGAAGCTAGGGGAAGGAAATATATGGGTTTGTCGTTAAGTGATCTGCTCAAAAGAATGCTGGAGATGAGTGGCAGCGATCTCCACATCACCACCAATTCGCCTCCTCAAATCCGCGTGCACGGCCACCTCGTGCCGCTCGATTTGCCGCAGATGACGCCGGCCGAGACCAAGCAACTCGCCTACAGCGTCATGACTGACTCGCAGAAGCACCGCTTCGAGGAGAGCCTGGAGTTGGATTTTTCTTTCGGCCTGAAGGGGCTGGCCCGCTTCCGCGCCAACGTGTTCAACCAGCGCGGCGCCACGGCCGCTGTTTTTCGTCTGATTCCGTTCGAGATCAAGTCTTTCAACCAGCTCGGCCTGCCGGCTGTGGTCAGCAAGCTCTGCGACAAGCCGCGCGGTCTGGTGCTGGTGACGGGACCGACCGGTTCCGGCAAATCCACAACCCTGGCGGCCATGATCGACAAGATCAACAGCGAACGCCACGACCACATCCTCACCATCGAGGATCCCATCGAGTTCGTTCACATGAACAAGAACTGCGTGGTCAACCAGCGCGAACTGCATGCCGATACCAAGAGCTTTACCGACGCCCTGCGAGCCGCGCTTCGTGAAGATCCGGATGTCGTGCTGATCGGCGAAATGCGCGATCTGGAGACCATCGAGTCGGCTCTGCGCATCGCCGAAACCGGCCACTTGACCTTCGGCACCTTGCACACCAATTCGGCAACCTCCACCATCAACCGCATCATCGACGTCTTTCCCGCGCACCAGCAGCCCCAGATTCGGGCCCAGCTTTCGCTGGTGCTGGAAGGCGTCATGTGCCAAACCCTGTTGCCGACCATGAACGGCAAAGGCCGTGCCATGATTATGGAAATCCTTATCCCCAACCCCGCGGTCCGCAATCTGATTCGCGAGGACAAGATTCACCAGGTCTATTCGGCCATGCAGTCCGGACAGGACAAGTTCGGCATGCAAACGTTCAACCAGGCGCTGGCCACGGCTTACATCCAGAAGCTGGTTTCGCTGGAGACAGCGCTGCAGCGCTCCAGTAATCCAGAAGAACTTCAGGAGATGATTAACCGCGGTGCCACCCTATCGAACCGGGGGGGCACTGGATCGAATTTGGCGCGAGGAGCAACGCCCTCGAAAGGCTAAGGGCATTGACGGCACATCGCATGCAGCGACGGCAGTGAACAGAGTTGGACCGTAAGAGATTTTAGAAATCAGCGACCACCAGTTGAGGAGAAATTAAAACCATGCCAGTCTTCACATTTTCCGGCAAGGACGCCGACGGACAGAAGATTTCCGGGGAGCGGAATGCGCCAAACAAGCAGGCGCTGGGACAACAATTGCGACGCGAGCGCATTACACCGGGCGCGATCCGGGAAAAGGGCAAGGAATTTGTCATGCCCACCTTCGGGTCGAGCAAGGTTAAGGTCAAGGACATCGCAATTTTCTTCCGCCAGTTCTCGGTCATGATCGATGCCGGACTGCCTCTAGTGCAGTGTCTGGAAATCCTGGCGGCTAACCAGGAAAACCAGACATTTCAGAAGACGCTGACCGGCGTCCGCACCACGGTGGAAGGCGGCGCCACTCTCGCCAATGCCATGCGCCAGTTTCCGAACGTCTTCGACGATCTCACCACCAACATGATTGAAGCGGGTGAAACCGGCGGTATTCTGGACATCATCCTCCAGCGCCTGGCGATCTACGTGGAAAAGGCGGTTCGCCTGAAGTCCGCCGTGAAGTCGGCGCTGATCTATCCCGTCTCCGTTATCAGCCTGGCTACGCTGATTGTCGGCGCTCTGCTCAAGTGGGTAGTGCCCATCTTTTCCAACCTTTTTTCCGGCTTGGGTGTCGCCCTGCCGCTTCCCACCCGTATCGTCATGGGGTTGAGCGGCTTTGTGCAGAGTTTCTGGTGGGTTGTCATCGCGGGGACGGTCGGTCTGGTTTTCGGCGTTAAGCAGATCCGCAAGCATCCGCGAGGGCGCTACTACTTCGACAAGATGCTGCTCAAGCTGCCGATTATGGGTAGCCTGCTGCGCAAGATCGCCGTGGGCCGCTTTACCCGCACACTCGGCACCTTGATTACCTCGGGCGTGCCCATTCTGGAAGGATTGGCGATTACCGCCAGAACCTCCGGCAACGCCGTGCTGGAAGAAGCTCTGATGAAAGTGCGGAAAGCCATCGAAGAAGGCCGCACCATCGTCGACCCTCTCAGAGAATGCGGTGTGTTTCCTAACATGGTGACCCAGATGATCGGCGTCGGTGAAGCCACCGGCGCGATGGACAGCATGTTGCAGAAGATCGCCGACTTCTACGAGGAAGAAGTGGACGCAGCTACCAAGGATATGCTGGCCATGCTGGAGCCAGCTATTATCGGCCTGCTCGGCGTTACGGTCGGTGGCATCGTGATTTCGCTCTACATGCCGCTGTTCGCCATGATCGCCAAGTTAGCTGGTTAAGAATGAGTTAGCCGGTTAGAAATAAGTTGGCTGCTTAAAGAATAATCCGGTCGGAGGCGGTACTCGTTTCAGTTGAGCCTCCCGCCTTGTGTGCAAATCCTGCCTGTCGCTGGCGGGGGGAGATTCGGTCGGGCGGGCCTACGGCTCGTCCGAGAGTTTCTTCCAGAACATCGGGACCTCCATGCAATCGACGTTTGACGAGCGGAATTGGCTGGCCTGGCTGGTCAGAGTGCGGATCCTGATCCTGACTTTTCTGCTGGTGATCCAGTTGGCCGTCGCGCACTTGACTCCTACACGGCTGCCGGTCCGCTTCTTCGTCAGCACCATCCTGCTGTGGTATGCCCTCTCATTTTTCTACGCCCTCCTGCTCTCCGTCTGGCAGGAGCATCGCTTGCAGGCATCCTTGCAGGTCCTCACCGATCTGGTCCTGGTCAGCCTGGTGGTGCACCAGACCGGAGGCTGGGACAGCTCGCTGAACTTCCTCTACCCCCTGGTCATCATCGTAGCCGGCATTCTGCTTCCGCGGGTGTGGGCGTATCTGGTCGCCGCTCTCGCCTTCATTCTTTACGGAACGGTTCTGGAACTCAACTACTACGGCGTCGTCCGGTCCTACTGCACAACTCATCCTGCACTGAAGACGCTGCAGGGCATCATTTTCGTGAACTTGTTTGCTTTCCTGGCTGTCGCCTATCTGGCTGGCCAGCTGGTCGCCAAGTTGCGCCAGGCGCGCGTGCAACTGAAGCACGCCAGCGGGGCGCTCGAGGATCTTCAGATCCTGCATGAGAACATCATTCAGTCGATCAGTAGTGGGTTGATCACCACCGGTCTCGATGGCCGCATTACTCTGGCCAATAGCGCCGCGCAGAAACTTCTGGAGCGTGCGCCCGAAGAGCTGCTGGGAAAGCCCGTGACGGGGCTATTTCTTGACCCGTTGCCCAATGCCGAGTCGCAGACCCATGCGGAAGTTCGGTTCGACACGACGGGAACCTTCCGCAAGACGGTTCGAGTAAGAGTCGCCGCCTTGAACGTGCCCGAGCGCGGTGCGCTCGGCTATGTCTACGCCCTGGATGACCTCACCGAAATCCGGCGTCTGGAGCGCGAGGTCCGCATGCAGGACCGCCTGGCGGCTGTGGGCCGGCTGGCGGCTGCCATCGCCCATGAAATCCGCAATCCGCTTACTTCCATTGCCGGCTCGGTCAGCATGCTCTCCGGCATACCCGAGATGAGCGAGGAACACCGGCGACTGCTTGATATCGTCACCCGCGAATCGCAGCGCCTGAACGGAATTATTACCGATTTCCTGGCTTACTCCCGCGGCAAACAGTATCACTTCGACAAAGCCGATCTGGTGTCATTGTTGGAGGACACACTCACCCTCGTTCGACACCGCATGACCGCGGAAAATACCGGCATCACGATTGAGAGCCGGTTTGCCGTCCGGGAAGCACGGGTCCTCGCCGACGGCGACAAAATCAAACAGGTTTTCTGGAACTTTGCCGAGAACGCCGTTCGCGCCATGCGCGACGGTGGCACCCTCAATGTCTCGATCGAACGCCATGGAGACGATTGGCAGGTCAGCTTTGCGGACACTGGAACCGGCATGACTCCGCAACAGACGGAGAAGATCTTCGAGCCCTTCCAATCGAACTTCGAAGGGGGCACGGGCCTCGGCTTGGCGGTCGTTTACCAGATCGTACAGGCGCACGAAGGCAAAGTGTGGGCGCGGTCCAAGCCCGGGCAGGGAACCACCTTCGTCCTGAGGCTGCGGCGGCTCGACGCCGAACGGCAGCCTGCCAGTGTTCCCGCGGATGAAAACTTCGCCAGCCCCACGCTGCCCGCCGCATCGCGTGCCCCACTCGCTGTGGCAGCGGCGGAAGGGAGGCTGCGTGGCTAACATTCTGGTTTGCGACGATGAGCGCTCCATCTGCGAAATGCTCGATATCGCCCTGCGCCGCGACGGACACCGCGTCGAAACCGTGCAATCCGGGCAGGCAGCCAAGAACAAGATCGACGGCAATCTTTACGATCTCATCATCACCGATATCAAAATGCCAAATATCGATGGCATCGAAGTCCTGCGCCATGCGCATCGCGTCTCGCCTGATTCCCCGGTTATCCTCATTACCGCCGTGGAGGACTACGAAGCCGCCGTGGAAGCGGTAAAAGCCGGGGGCGCTTCGGATTACATTCGCAAGAACCCCGGTCTGGTCGATGAAATCAAGCTCGCCATCAACCGCGTGCTCGAAAAACTGTCTCTCAGCAAACAGAACTTCGCCCTGCGCCGGGACGCTGCCTCTCACAACTCGCTCGACAATATCATCGGCTCCAGTGCCGCGATGGAGCGGCTGAAACAAACCGTCCGCACCGTCGCTTCCACCGCCAGCACAGTTCTGATTCACGGCGAGAGTGGCACCGGTAAAGAACTCGTCGCCCGCGCCGTCCACGTCTGTTCGCCACGAGCCACCGAGCCCTTCGTCTCGGTCAACTGCGGCGCGTTCCCGGAGACTCTGCTGGAAAGCGAACTCTTCGGCTATCTGAAGGGAGCTTTTACCGGCGCCAATCAAAACAAGCGGGGACTGTTTGAAGTGGCCGGTGGCGGCACCATCTTCCTCGATGAAATCAGTGAAATGACTCTGGCCATGCAGGTGAAACTGCTGCGGGTGTTGCAGGAGCGCACCGTTCGGCCGGTCGGCAGCACTACCGAAATCTCTATTGACGTGCGAGTCATCGCCGCCACCAACCGCGACCTCGACAGGGCAGTCGCTGAAAATGTGTTCCGCGAAGATCTCTACTATCGTCTCAATGTCATTCCCATCCGCGTACCCGACTTGCGCGAACGCCGCGAAGACATTCCCCTGCTGGCCAATCATTTCCTGAAGAAATACGCCGCAGCTGCCAACCGGAGTATCCTGCGCGTCAATCAAGCTTCGCTCGATGCTCTCTGTGGTTACGAATGGCCGGGCAACGTTCGCCAGTTAGAGAACACAATCGAGCGCGCCGTTGCTTTGGAGATGACGAACGAGTTGCACGTCGAATTACCGGCCGAACGGCCCAAAGCCCGCGCTGCGGCGGCAGGTGCAGGTGCTTCTGGAGCAACGTCCGAGATAGCTTCCGGCGCGGTGCTTCCTGAAGGCGTGGGCATGGAAGGCTACGTCGCAAGCATCGAGCGCACCCTGCTGCAAAGCGCTCTCGACCGCTCCAACGGCGTGCAAACCAAAGCCGCCGACCTGCTCGGCATCTCCTACCGCTCGTTCCGCCACTTAATGAAGAAGTACGAACTGTGATCTGCTAGCTACTAGCTCTCATCAATCTGTGGCGTAAGTGAGATTCGTATCAGGGCACGCCTTCGCAGCTTGAGGAAAACTCACAAATGCATGTAATGCCGTGGAAGAGCGGGCTTCAGCACCGCGTAAAGCCCCATCAGTGTGGGCTTTAGCCCTGGTGGTCGCATCTCGTTTGCACAACGAGTTTTGCAGCAGCCTGTTCATGTATGCCGCAAATCATGCCCCAGTAATTGCGTCTTAAGGCGCTGGATTGGCGTTCAAAATTTCACCACAGGCCGTTACGTTATTCCAAGGGTTCTTTGAGCTAGAAGGAGCTAAGAGCTAGGTTTTCTTCAACTGCTGCTTCCAGCCCAGCACCCGTGCCTTAGCTCCCTCAGCCTCGGCCTCCGGAATCATTCCTTTTTTCTGGTAAAGCACCGACAAACTGGTACGCGCTAGCACGTCGTCCGGATCCAACTCCGTAATCTGCTGCGCCACCGCGATTGCCTCATCGTACCGCTGCAGATCCTGTAAGGCACGCGCCAGTCCGTGCATCGCCTCGGTAAACGTGGGGTCAACAGCCAGCGATTCCCGATAGGCCGCGACGGCCTCTTCCAACTTTCCATCCCCCATCAAATCAAGCGCGGTATAGTAGCGATCTTCAGCCTTCTGGCGGGTGTCTGCGTCGGACATGGCAGGAATTTCCTGGCGGAGACAGGATTCTAACACGCGGGGAATTAGCGGGAGTCGCCATATTCCATTGCCACTGTCATCCCGAGCAAAGCGAGGGACCCTGGTGTTGGCTCGCGGCGCCGATAATTCTGGGTGCTGGCAAGAACCGAGATCCCTCGCTCTGCTCGGGATGACACGTTTGTTTCAATGCCGGTAGCGAACCCTCGATGCATGTAGTCGGGAGTACCTCTTGCGGTTATCATGTTTGCCATGCGCCACTCACTCCGCTTTCTCTGGAACGCCACCAAAGGCCATCGCCTGGCTCCGTGGCGCAGTCCCTACCTGCTATGGCGCATCGAGACCTATTGCGGCGTCAAGATGACGCAGATCGGGTTCCTGGAGTTTTGGGATTTTCTGTGGCGGGAGCGAACCAGTCTCTGGCGCTTTCTTAAGTGGACGGCTGAGATGGAGCGTTACGCCCACCCCAAGCCGAAAAGCTAAAACAGTGATCAGTGTCCAGTGGTCAGTAAAATTGATGGTCGGCCAACGACCTCTTTTTTCACTGGCCACCGGCCACTGCCTTATGCGCCCTTGCCGGCAGCGGCGGCTTCTCCGAGAATAACGGTCACATCGGTTCCCTTGCCGGCTCCGGTCAATTGGGCTGCGGCTCCGCGGTTGGCGGCAATCTCCAGGAAGCCCATACTCCCGAGAATGCCGATCACTTCTCCCGGAGCGCCCTCGGCATAGGCATTGCGGATTTCCGTAATCTCGCGGCTGCCCACGACGATCTTGAATCCCGTAGCTCCCGCTCCGAAAAGCGCGGGAGCGTCTTGCGGCGTGAGGTTGGTGATCAGGTTTCCGAACCGGTCGACTTTCAGCACAACTCCGCGCAGCCGGGTTCCATCGACGACCTTCGGCTTCGGCGCCGAAAAGCGCACGTACTCTTGTACCTCTTCCCCAAACTTGAGCGCGTCGACCTCTTTGGCCAGATACGCGGCCACGGGAGCAAAAATATCGCGGGCATGGAACGTCTTGCTCACCGGCTGCAGAAAATAGTGGTCGGCGGTGATGTGGCGCACGTGCATGCGCTGTTCCCGCGCGTACACCAGAGAGAGCACGCCATTGTCGGGTGCAACAAAATGGTACTTCTCAGTCGAGGCCAGGATCGGCCGCCGCGCTGTACCTACCCCGGGATCCACGATCACCATGTGCACCGTCCGGCTCGGGAAGTAGGAGTACGCCTGCGAAACCGTGAGTGCGCCATCCAGCACGTCGTAAGCCTGCACGGAGTGGCAAATATCGACGATCTGCGCCTCTGGCACGATATCCAGAATGACGCCCTTCACGACGCCTACAAAGTGGTCGTTGCTGCCGAAGTCGGTAGTCAGAGTGATAATCGGATGGTGCGCCAAAGGTTCCTCGCGGATGGAAGACAAAGTACTCCCAGAACCTCGAAAGTAATGGTTGGTAACCCGCAGCGTCAAGGCACGGAGGTAATAGGTGGAAAAAGTGGTCAGTGATCAGTGATCAGTAAAACCTCGCCCAGGTTCTTGATTTGTGGTTACTGATCACTGATCACTGCTACTCGATGTGAATATCGCCCGAGCCCGTATGCACCGTCAGCAGCGGTCCGCCACCGTGCACTTTTCCGATGATCTGCTTGCGAGTCTCCTGCACGCGGCCCTGCACGGTCATCGTGATCGCTGGACTCACCTCCATTGACCCGGAACTGGTTGAAAGGTTGGCGTCGAATGCCGTGTCCGCCGGAAACCGGACGTGCACATTGCCTGACCCGGTGCGGATCTCCCACGCGCCCGTCTGCGTGCCTTCGCCCGTTATATCGCCACTGCCCGTTTCAGCATGAAACGCCCCTTGAACGCCGCGAGCTGTAATGTTGCCGGAACCGGTATGTAAATCAACATCGCCGGATCCGACTTCCTCCACTTCGATGTCGCCGCTGCCGGCTCCCCCGCGTACCGGACCTGCGATTTCTCTCGCCCGCACATCGCCCGACCCGGTTTGCAGATGAATCTCTCCCGTAAGCCTTGAGAGTTTCACATCTCCCGATCCGCTCTGCAGCTCGACGTTCCCGTGAGTGCCTTCGATGGTCTGATCGCCTGAGCCGGTGTGGGTCCGGATCGTGGTGTCGGCGGGCACCGTGATTTCGTAGTCCACCGAAATGTCGCGGGTGTTTAGGTAATCGATGTGGATGCTGTTGCCATCCTGCCGCAGCGGAGGGTGCTGTTCAATGTCGGATACATCGGCGTGCCGATTCCCCAGCAGCCAGCGATCGCCAACGAAGATCTTGCCGCGAATAGAAACCGACCCCGCTAGCCCGCTGCGCACAATAATGTCGCCCGAGTGGGTTTGCACTTCCAGATCCACCGGTCCGCTGACCTGAAACGTTTTCTCGAACGTGCCCTGCGGCGTGGAAGCGGCCGCAAAGGTGCAAGCAAGCAGCACGGCCAGCGCGATCGCAACCAGTGAAGAGCGCTTCGGAATCGAAGTCGGAGTACAGCAGATGCGTTGATTATTCATGTCGTAGCCACTCCAGTAGGTTTTTGGCGAAACGGAAGAAACGCGTCGTCATTGCGGGGCGACGCCTTCGGCGAGCAATAGGCGGCTGTGGGTCGCACTTTGCCTGAAACCCCTGATCGCCTTATAGTCGGGCGAATCGTACCACTCGCGCGCCTTCTCCACGCTGTCAAAGCCGATTACCACCACGTATCCTTTCGGCGCTTCGCCCTCGAGAGCCTGGACTTGGCCGCCACGAACCACATAGCGTCCGCCGAAGGACGCTACGATCTCCGGTGCCTTCTCCCCATATTTCTTTAAGTTAGTGGGATCCGTCACCTCTACCTCCGCGATGACGTAGCCAGGTCGAGTCTTCGCTTGCTGCGCATAAATCGCCCTTGCCCCAGCAATGCCGATCAAAACGCCCCCCAGCACAGCCAAGGCCAGTTTGAGGCTCGTTTTCATAGGTTCCTTCCCCCACGTTTGTTTCTGCGAACAGGTGCTAAACCACGTAACGCCAGATGAGCTGAAGCCCGAAGCCCGCCCTATTGCAGCACTACCTGATCGCCTTCCTTCAACCCACCGAGCACTTCCGTCTTCGCGCCGTTCGAGATCCCAATATTGACCGCGATCTTATCCTTGCCTTCCTTACCCTTCGGATCAGGAATCTCGACCGAGGCCTTCTTGTCCTTGTCGTAAAGGATCGCGCCTTCCGGAATCTGCAGCACGTTCTTGTGTTCTTCCAGAATAATCTCGGCGTTGGCGGTCATCTCAGCCTTAAGTTCGCCGCCCGGATTCTGGATCGAAACCCGCACTTCAAACGTGGTGACATTGTCCTTCTCCACGCCCATCGGAGAAATCTTCGTCACCTTGCCGGTAAACGTCTTGTCCTTGAACGATTCCACCTTGATCCGCGCCGGCTGGCCCAAATAAACCTTGCCGATGTCGCTCTCGTCCACTTTGCCCTTCACGTAGACCTCGCTGGTATCGCCGAGCGTCATCACCAGTGTGGCCGAAGATCCCAGCACCAGAATCGAACTCACCGCGTCACCCATCTCCACATCGCGCGAGAGCACAATGCCATCGATCGGAGAAACAATGTCGGTATAGCTGAGCTGCTCCTCCAACTGCGTCAGGTTAGCTTGGTCCTGCGCCACTACCGCCCTGGACTGCGCGATCTTCGCCTTCAGCACGATCATCTGCGCCTTGGAGACGTTCTGCTTATTCAGCGACATCTCATAATTCTTCTCCGCATCGTCAAGCGCCGACGCCGAAACCACGCCATCCTTCGCCATCCCCACAGCTCGGTCATAGGCGCGTTTCAGCAGCGGCACGTCCGGACCTTCCGCGTCCACCTTGGCGCGCTCAAAGTCAGCCTGCGAACTGGTTAGGTTGGCCTCGGCTGCATCCAAAGCCGCGCGCGACTGCGCCACCTGCGCCTCGATCTCCAGCTTGTCGAGCTGCGCCAGCAGTTGTCCCTTCTTGACGTTGTCGCCATAATCCACCAGCAACTTTTTCACAATACCGCTCGCCTTCGATTTCACCTCAACCTTGGTGATGGGCGTCACCTTGCCGGTCGCCACCACACTCTTTGCCAAGTCGCCCTTTTCCACCTTCGCCAACTTCGTGGGGTCAATCTTGGTGCCGCCGCGCGTCGCAGCGAACACCCCGATCGCAATCAGCAGGACGATCCCCACGCCAATGCCGCCCCAAATAAACAGTCTGCGCCGCTTCTTCTTATTATTTCCGTTTCCGTTCACAACCGCCTCCTAAGATGCTCTTGAAAATGCCCGCTGAAGCTACTTGCTGAAAAACTGCTCGGCGAAAGAGAACCGTCCTGCGCTCTCACCCATACTCTCTGTCATCCTGAGGCCCGCGTCCTTGCGGGCCGAAGGACCTATGCATTCTTGTACGCAGCCCGTACCGCCTTTGTTCCCGAGATTTTGAAACGAACCCGAAAGGACCGAGCGGTACAAACGGCTTGCCACCTTCCACTTAGACCATCCTCCTAGAAAAAAGGTTAGCCCCGCAAAGCCAAAAGTTTTGCCCGGTGTTCCCCCGTGTACTCTGTGTTGAAGGTTCTAAGCCGTCACCCTCAACGTCGCTCGCGCCCATCCCAACTCCCTTTGCAATGTTAGAATTACCCATCAGAATTACCTTCAATGATTGCTTTTGTGCTGCTCCGCGTGCTTCTGATCCTTCTCCTAGTGGCAGCGAATGCGTTTTTCGCCGCCGCGGAGTTCTCCCTGGTCAGCGTCCGCGACACACGCATTCAGCAACTCATCGCATCCGGCCGCACCGGCGCCCGCATCGTCCAGCGCCTCCACCAGCATCTCGACGAAGTTGTCAACGGCGTTCAGCTCGGCATCACTATCGTCAGCCTCACCCTGGGCTGGATCGGCGAACCCATGGTCGCCCAACTCGTGGGCTCACTACGCTTCGTCCACGAAATCCCGCACGCCGCGGTCTACGCCCACGGCATCGCCATCGTCATCGCTTTCAGCCTGATCACCTACCTCCACGTCCTGCTCGGCGAACTCGTCCCCAAAACTCTCGCTCTGCAGCGCTCCGAGCAGATCGCCCTCGCCGTGGCCGCTCCCATGGAGGCCTTCCTCACCCTCACCCGTCCCATACTTTTTTTTATGCGGCGCTCTGGCGGCCTGGTCTTGCGGCTTTTCGGCGCGCGCGACGCCCGCCGCGGCGGCCCCGTCCACTCCCCCGATGAACTCAAACTCATTGTCACCGCCAGCCGCCAGGTCGGGCAGATCCCGGAATCGCAGGAAGAGATGATCCACAACGCCATCGAACTCGACAGCATCACCGTCCGTGAGGTCATGGTCGCGCGCCCAGACATCTTCTCCCTGCCCTCCGATCTCACCCTCGACGAAGCCCTCAACCGCGTAGTCGAAGGCCAGCACTCGCGCATCCCCGTCTACGACCCGCAACGCGGTCCCGAGCACATCGTCGGCGTCCTTTATTACAAGGAACTCATCCGCTGGGTGCGCCTTCGGCTCGTCAATCTCGGCCAGCCCCTCGCTTCGCGCATCGCCCGTACCCAGATCGGCCAGATCATGCACGATGTTCTGGTTGTTCCCGAAACCAAAGTGCTCGCCGAACTCCTCGATGAATTCAAACAACGCCGCCGCCATCTCGCAGTTGTGGTCGACGAATTCGGTTCCACCGCCGGCGTAATCACCGTCGAGGACATCCTCGAGCAGCTAGTCGGCGACATCGAAGATGAATTCGACGTCTCCGCGCCCGAGCCTCAATTAGCCGACGAATCCGTCCTGGTGCTCGAAGGCGCAGTGAGCATCCGCGACCTCGAAACCCAGCACGGTCTCGTCCTGCCCCGCGACGCTGGCTTCGAAACCCTCGCCGGATTCGTCCTAGCCCGCCTGCAAAGGATTCCATACCTGGGCGAGACTTTCGAATACGAAGGCCATCGCTACACGGTCGAAGAGATGGAAGGTCACCGCATCGCCCGAGTGAAAATCGAAAAAGTGGAAGACGTCGAAAGCAACGTGGAACCGGCAAAGCAGTCGGGAGATTAAGGTTTGGATGTTGTATTGTGTGAGGACAGCCGCCCTCGGCTGTCCGTCGAGCGAAGCTCGACGGCTCGTGGAGCTTAACCGCGATGAACCACGAAGAAGAACTGATTCGGTCGTTCTTCATGCCGACCAAGCGCCAACGCTACTTGGACTTCGTCTCGAAGCCGAAGACGCGACAGAAATTTCTGCGCGAACTCGCCCATTTCAAGTCGCTAGACCCACGCTACGCCAATGTTGTTCACGTTAAACCGGATGGACTTGCAGCGCTTTTGAAACAAAAACGTGTGCCCGATATGTGCTGGGTCGTCTCAGAAAATCGCGAGATCGACGGAAAATCTATGCTCACCTCTGACGCCCTTGCCGAGCTGGGGCGGGACATGGGTACGTTCCTTTCCTTCGTTCCGGGTAAACTTGCATACTTCGAAAACGAAGATGGCCACTGGATACTGGAGCACCCTTAGAGCTGGCCACCGGCCACTGATCACTGCCCACAGAATCCATGCCGAAAGCCCTCCTCCAACGCGTCCTCTACACCCTCCCAGTAATCTGGCTGGTCGTAAGCCTCGTCTTCCTCCTAATCCACCTGGTCCCCGGAGACCCCATCCAGCAAATGCTCGGCGAAGGCGCGCCGCCCGCCGACATCGCAGCCACTCGCCACGCCTACGGCCTAGACGCCCCGCTCGGCGAGCAATACCTCCACTACTGGCGCGGCGTCCTCCACGGCGACCTCGGCCCCTCGTTCCGCTACAACCAAAGCGTGACCCGCCTGCTCACCCAGCGCTATCCCTACACGCTGCAACTCACGCTGGCTTCGCTTTTCGTCGCCATCATCCTGTCGATCCCCGCCGGCGTCCGCTCCGCTCGGCGCCGCAACCGCTGGGATGACCGCCTGCTCAGCGTAGTCAGCCTCTTCGGCCTCTCATTCCCCAACTTCGCCCTCGGCCCCATCCTGATTCTTCTCTTCGCCATCAAGCTCGGATGGCTCCCCGTCTCCGGCGCCGGCTCCTTCGCCAACCTCATTCTCCCCGCCATCACCATGGGCGGAGCTCTCGCCGCCATCCTCACCCGCATGGTCCGCACCTCCATGCTCGAAGAGCTAAGCCAGGACTACATCCGCACCGCCCGCGCCAAAGGCCTGCCCGAGCGCACCGTCGTCTACCGCCACGCCCTGCGCAACGCCATGATCCCCATCATCACCGTCCTAGGCCTGCAATTCGGCGCGTTACTCGCAGGCGCAATCGTCACCGAAACCATCTTCTCCTGGCCCGGCATCGGCCGCCTCACCATCCAAGCCATCTCAAACCGCGACTACTATCTAGTGCAAGGCTGCATTCTGGCGATTGGATTGACATATGTCGCTGTGAATTTCCTGACGGACGTGCTGTATTCGGTGGCGAATCCGAGGATTCGGCAATGACCGCCCGCTGCAGACTCGACAGCGTGATGTCACGTTTCAGCAACACAGCAATGCTTCCCGTCCACCTCAGTGGCGCCGCCCAACTGCATAGGTCCTTCGCGCAAAAAGCGCGCTCAGGATGACAAATCAGGAAGGCACGCCTGGTTTTCCACCGCCGCAGGGTTCATTCGTCACTGATAAGCCATCCCCGGCTTTGTCATCCTGAGCCCCACGTGCTCCAGTGCAGTCGGTAACCACCACGCGAAGGACCTATGTATTTTGTCTACATCATGACGAACCGCGTTAGTACCGTGAAACCTACTAAATCGCCACCCCGCGCCCCACCAAACCGCCGCCTGCTGCACACTCGACAGCGTGATGTCGCGTTTCAGTCATGCTTCCCGTCCATCTCAGTGGCACCGCCCAACTGCATAGGTCCTTCGCGCAAAAAGCGCGCTCAGGATGACAAAGCATAAAAGCACCACAATGTACGAACGCTGACGGACTGAATCCCACGCCCGGTTTTCCATCGCCGTAATGGTCATTTGTCACTGATGAGATATTCCCTGATTTGTCATCCTGAGTCCCGCGTGCTCCAGTGCGGCTGCGAGCCACCACGCGAAGAGCCTGCCCTGAGCGAAGTCGAAGGACCCCATGTACTTTGTCTACATCATGACGAACCGCTCAATGACCCTGTATACCGGCGTCACCAACAATCTCATGCGCCGGGTCCGCGAACACAAAACAGGAACCGGCTCGGAATTCAGCACAAAATACAAACTCGACCGACTCGTTTATTTCGAGCGTTTTCAGGACGTTCACAACGCAATCGAACGCGAGAAGCGCATCAAAGGCTGCTTGCGAATCAAGAAAATCGCGCTCGTCGTGTCTGTGAATCCTTCGTGGAAGGATCTGAGCGAGGAGTGGTACGAGCGTCATCAATACAAACCGCAGAGCCGTTGAAACGCGGTGCCAGCCGTCGTCCCATCAGCGTTTCTCTGTGCTCCCCAGACTCATTACGTGTAAAATTTCACAAACCAACTTGTCCACAGCCACCATCTCGTTTCGCCGTCGGGTCGCTGGAAACGCCCGTCACAACCCGCTGGCGGCAACAGGCCTCGTGCTGGTCGTAGTCTTCGTAATCTTTGCCCTGTTCGCTCCCTGGATCGCGCCGCAAGATCCTGCTGCCATCAATCTCCCCGCACGTCTCGCCCCCCCATCCCACGCTCACTGGTTCGGCACCGACGAACTCGGCCGTGACATTCTCTCGCGCATCATCTTCGGCGCGCGCATCTCCATGCTGGTCGGAAGCTCCGTCGTCGTCACTTCGCTCGCGCTCGGCCTCATCATCGGCTCCATCGCCGGCTACTACGGCGGAGCCATCGACCGCTTCGTCAACGTCGTCCTGATGAACGCGTTTCTCTCGTTCCCCGGAATTCTACTCGCCATTGCCTTCGTCGCCTTCCGCGGTCCCGGCATCTTCAATCTCGTTCTCGCGCTCTCGCTTGGAGGCTGGGTCGGCTACGCCCGTCTCGTCCGCGGACAAGTACTCGCCGCACGCGAACGCGAATTCGTCGAAGCCGCCCGCGCCCTTGGCGCCAGCGATCTGCGCATCATCGTCCGCCACATCTTGCCGAACATCATTCAGCCTGTAATTGTGCAGGCCGCGATCGGCATGGCAGGAGCCATTCTCGCCGAAGCCACCATGAGCTTTCTCGGCCTCGGCGTGCCCCCGCCCACCGCAAGCTGGGGCACCATGCTCAACGACGGTCGCGCCCACCTGTTCGACGCGCCTCATCTCGTGCTCTTTCCGGCGCTCGCTGTGATGCTGGCCGTGCTCTCGTTCAATTTCATTGGAGACGCTTTACGCGACTATCTTGATCCGCGGTCTCGCATTGAAGCTGGACTCTAGACCGATCTATGCTCGCATTTGCCCGTGCTGTACTCCCCTGCCTGTCAGCGGTGAATCCCCGAACTGTGTGTCGCATGTCGCAGTCCGTCGAGGGAAGGAATTCGTCGTGTCGAGGTGCAGGATGGTTTCTAGTTGCCGCTCTCGGACTGTTCACGCCTGGTTTCATATGCTTCTTTTCTCGTGCTCTGATCACCTCAGAAAGAACGCATAGTTGGGGCTGCCTTCGATCTTGCGCCAACCGGAACTCGGACGAGAACACCCCGCCAGGTCAAGTGGAACCGGTCGTGAAGTGGTCCTGATCCCGCCGCCCGTATTCGCTACCACTACGCTCGCACCGGCTTGAGCAAACTTTTCCAGGACTTGCGTTTGAACCGTTGAAGGCTCGCTCCAAAAAAAACACGTGTCGTCAGTGCCGATTTCGGCCACGATATCCAGGCGCGCCAAGTAAGCCCAATGGGCGTCCATATCGAAACCGATTGCTCCCACTTTTGTTCCCGGCTGCAAACCCATCTGCCGCAGCCCCTCCGCTGTCGCATATTCTGCGCTGGCATCGTTGTGGAAGCCATGAATGGACTCTCCATATGTCATGTAACATACGGCAGCCAGCAACGCGAGAGCCACGAAAGCTGCAAGCCCGCGGTAAAGTGGAGCGGTCGCCGGTCTCAGCCGCACGCTCGCTAGAACCGACCCCCAAATCAGCATTTCCCACGGAGGCAGGAAGCGCCCTTGTACCAGCGTCAGGCAATACAGCGAAAAGGCAACTCCGGCGATCACGATGAGGTACCAATAAACTGCGATGCCCTTGAGCGTTCCCCTAAGATCGGAGCCAAGAAAAATCAAAAGCATGCCAACTAGCCAAGCCGTTGGATGTAGAAGGAGCGATCCCAGCACGAACGCCTCATGAGCTGCGTGCCTGGCTACGGTTCCAAGCCTGAACGTGGGCGAGAGTCCTTCATTCCAATAAGACGGGTCAAACCACGGCGGATAGCTCGAGCGTAAAGGTCCGTTAAATTCGTACACGGCGGGATGATCGAAAAGTTTTCGAGTGGGATGAGCAGGCTTGCCGGTGCCAGGCGGTTCGCCTTGCCAATTTCGGTACGGAAGGTTGTAGTTGAACCAGGCAATGTTGAGTTTCCCGGTGTCTGAAAAGGTGATGCGTCCTTTGGAATGCGAAAGCAATGCAATTTCAGGCAACGCCACCGCGATGAAAATCAACACAGCCAGCGCAATACACCGGCCTTGCCGTCGCAAAGGACGTTTGGAAATGGCGACCATCATCGCCAGGAAAACGAACGCCATGGGAAAGAGAATGGCCTTCGTCAAATAGCCAAATCCCAAACAGACTCCAAACCAGGCGTACAGAGCGCACCGGGCGCCTGCGGCTATCTCCATCCGAATCAAAAGCCCTGCGGCCAGCAGCACACTCGCGGTAACCAGCAAATCAGGGTTGATCAGCAGAACCAGATCCCCCACCGTCGACCAGATGAACAGCGAATAACCCAATACCCACATCTGGGCTGAAGGAATGGGTATGTTCTTAAGGGTGAGCCCGTGAGCACTTCCCTGAGCCGCAGCAGACTAGTCCAGAAAAATTCGAAGGCTGCGATAGCCGCCAAATACATAGGGAAGGACAAGGCGTGCGCTACGGGAAACTCCCAACGCAGCGATGGCTTAACCACGCCCAGGACCGCGGCCAACAGCCAGGGATACAACGCGCTCCAGTATGCGTTGGTCGCCATTGCCCAGTCGTGCCGCAGAATGGCGCGGGCCAACTCCATGTAGGATCTGGGGTCCGGGCCGAAGGTGTTGCTGCCCACCACGATCTGCGCCAGTCCCAATCCAGCCGCCAAACAACGGAAGAGCCATCGGATCGTGGTGCAGCGCGACGGATTGCCCTGGTTTGACAAGAGAGTTTGATTCGCAACCGCGCCGTGCGTGTTCAGCGCCGCCGCAACCCCAAGACACTCATGAAGAAGCTGGCGAAAATTGTCTGCGCCCCCAGCGTCAACGATAGAGCTGCCGGGATCACGAGGCGCATTGTCCGCGAATAATCCAGCATCCCAAAGTGTTGCGCCCCCCAACTGCCGACCGCGTAAACGGAAGTGGCCAGCCCCACGATGCTCAGCACAGCGCCGATTGCCAGACCGACCTCAAGCGTGATGTAGCGGAACAGCCTGTCCAATGTAGGATCAGGAGGAAGTAATCCTATCCGAGATAGCAAAGAACTTTGTGAACACCGCGAACGCGATGGATTGAAATCCGAGCAGCACGAAGGCGGCGGCGTAGACCATCGTGTGGACGTCGAACGTGACGTTCTCAACCGCCCTCGGTCCGGGCAACAACCACAGGCCCAATAGCAACCCCACCATCATGAGCGCCATTCCGGGATAAAGGAACAACCAGCGCGGGCTGTAGAGCAGGAAGAAGCGCAACGTACGCCAGCCGTCACGCCACGTCCGCAGATGAGGCGGTCGATTCCGCCCGTCCGGCGACAGGGTCGTAGGCACTTCAGCGATTCGCAACTCCAGCAGCGTGGCCTTCACCACCATTTCCGTCGCGAACTCCATCCCCGTCGTCCGCAAGGCCATGCGCTGGTAGGCGTCTTTACGGAAGCCGCGAAGACCGCAATAGATATCTCCCACCCCACTCCGAAAGAACAGCCGTCCCAGCGTGGTCAGTGCCGGATTGCCGAAGTAGCGATGCAATGGAGGCATCGCGTCCTTTTGGATGCCTCCCCGGAAGCGATTGCCCATTACCAGGTCGGCGCCCTTCCGCAACTGCTCAACGAAGCGCGGGATGTGCCCAAAATCGTAGCTATCGTCCGCGTCGCCCATCACAATGTAGTTGCCGGAGGCGACGGCGATTCCTCCCATCAGCGCATTGCCGTAACCCTTCGCCCTCACGTTCACAATCTTCGCTCCCAGCCGTTCCGCAATCTCGATGGAGCCATCGTCGCTGCCGTTATCCGCGACCACGATTTCTCCCGCGATGTTCGCTTCCCGCAGCGCCCGCTGCGCTTTGCGGATGCAGGTCTCCAAAGTTTCCGCTTCGTTCAGGCAAGGCATCACCACCGACAACTCAAGAGTTTCCGACTGCTTGATTGGCATGACAACCGGGGGATCATTCTGGTCCGCTCTGATGGCTACCGCCACAATTCGATCCCCTCCACGGAAACTTGGGTGCCTTCGCATTTGGGAGCAATTGAAAGGCACCGGAATAATAACAGGATGCGCAAGAGTGTGAAACGCCGAATGATACCGCGGGTGCACTCGATCTATCCGCCCACCGCGCTGGCAAGGGGCTTGCGAGGATCACGCGCATTGGGGTACAAGGATGTCACCGATACGTGAGGCACCTGTCGCCACATCTCAGCGAACTGCTTCTGATTGCGCCTGTTGCCGGGGCGCTGGTCGTAGCCCTGCTCGGCGGCCACTGGCTGAGTGCTGCTGAAAAGCTTGCCGCACGCCTTGCAGCGGGGAAACGGGCGACGGTCATTGCGGTCGCTGTTGCGGCCGTCCTCGCACGCCTCGCGGTTCTCTGGCTCTACCCCGTGCCGGTTCCAGCCGTCCACGACGAATTCAGCTACTTGCTCGCCGCTGACACATTCGCTCACGGCAGGCTGACCAACCCGCCCCACCCGATGTGGATTTTCCTCGATACCTTCCACGTGCTTCGAGAGCCCACCTACATGTCGATCTTCCCGCCCGCGCAAAGCGCAGTGCTTGCCCTCGGGCAACTGCTGGGCCATCCGTGGATTGGAGTGCTGTTGAGCATGGCATTCATGTGCGCAGCCGTCACGTGGATGCTGCAAGGATGGTTCCCGGCTGAATGGGCGCTGCTGGGCGGAGTGTTTGTGCTCTTGCGCTTTGGTCTGTTTACTTACTGGGTGAACAGCTACTGGGGTGGAGCGGTCGCCGCCGCCGGCGGCGCCTTGGTCTTAGGAGCCTTTCCACGCATCATTCATCACCAGCGCATCCGGGACTCCCTCCTGCTGGGAATCGGCGCGGCTGTGCTGGCGAATAGCCGCCCGCTCGAAGGGTTAATATTCTGCCTCCCCGTCGCCGTCGCCCTTACGGCTTGGCTGTTTGCCAGAACCAGCCCCGCTTCCCGGATTACCGGGCCGCGCGTGCTACTACCTGTGGGGTGTGTCCTGGCGGTGGTGGCGCTGTTTATTCTGTACGACAACTGGCGGGTAACAGGGAACGCCCTTCTTCTTCCTCACGGACTTTATATGCGTCAACAGTGTAACTGCCCGGTATTTGCTTGGCAGAAGCCAAATCCCCCAGTTCACTACTTGAACGCGCAATTCGCTTACTACTACAACGTTGGCATACGCCACCAGTACGTCCCCACGTTTGCTGGGTGGAAACATCGAACATGGGTATGGATCAGTGGGATGTGGCATTTCTTCTTTGGCGGCATCCTTTCGATTTCATTTATAACGCTGCCTTGGGTGGTGCGAGACCGCCGGATGCGCTTGCCGTGGGCGCAGCTTGGTCTCAGCATTGCAGCCTTGCTCTCGGTGGTCTATCTGGAAGCCCACTATGCAGCTCCCCTGGTTGCGACGGTATTCGCGCTTTGGGTGCAGTCGATGCGACATTTGAGGCGCTGGAAGGTTTTTGGCCGGCCTGTGGGTATCGGCCTGTCACGTGTGATCGTGCTAGCCGCCTTGGTGAACATACCGATCTTCCTTGTGCAAAGGGCGCGAAACGCCGAAACGGAAGCTGAGCCCTGGAGTATTGCCCGCGCTCATATGGTCAAACAACTCGACGCAACTCCAGGCCTTCATCTGGCGATCGTGCGTTACTCGCCAGATCGCACCATTCAGAATGAATGGGTGTACAACGCCGCCGACATCGACGCCTCGAAAATCGTCTGGGCGCGCGAAATTCCCGGTCTCGACCTGCAGCCTCTGTTGGCCTACTTCCGAAACAGAGACGTCTGGCTGGTGGAAGCGGATGCGTCTCCTCCCCGCTTGCAGCCCTATCCTGGCCCATAAGGTCCGAGCGGTTGGGCAACCAGCTCGGCTGGGGGCGTCCAAACGACCCTTTCCGGGGGCTAACCGAATCTCTCAAAGCGAGCTGCACGCAACTTGTTCAAAACGAGCCAAATCTAACTCTTGACAAACATTGCAAATTGCAATATAACTATTTCGATTTGGAATATGAAGCTGGGAGAGAAAATTCGTTACCTGCGTGAAGTGGAAGGGTCGCTGCGTGGACTGGGGCGCGCCATGACTCAGCAAGAGCTGGTGAAGGCCATTCGTCAGGAGCTGCGCAAGAGCATCAGCCAGTCGTATCTGTCGCAGATCGAAAACGGGGCGCGCCCTCACATGACGCAGTCGTCGCGCGCCTTGCTGGCCAAGTTCTTCAAGGTGCATCCCGGGTTTCTGGTGGATGACCCCGAGGGCTACCACACCGAGCTGACCTCAGACCTGCGCACGACGGAAGGCCAGCTTGATGTCTGGCTTCTGCAAGGGTCGGAACGTTTTGTCGGTGACCCGGAAGTGAGTGACGTGCTGATCAAAGCCGCGCGCGAAAAAGACACGAGGCGCTGCTTATTGTTGTTGGGCGCGATTCTGGACACACCGGGTTTGGCGGAGCGCCTGCTGGAAGCGTTAAGGCCGGAATTAATAGCGGGCGGAAATCATCGGCGCGACAATCACGGCCGTGCGTCGACTGCGGAAAGGAGGCGAATCCGATGAACCACTCCGTGACTTGGGCGGACTTTTATCTGATCTGTTTCGCCGTGGGGTTCTGCTTCAGTTTCTTTTCGTTTGTGTTCGGCGGGGCGCGCACGGGCCGATTGCATTTGCCCCATTTTCACGGGCACGTGGGCGGGGCACCTCCGCCTTCGGCCAGCGTTCCGGGGGCGCACGCATCCGCTGCCTCGGGTTCGGCGCCGACTGCTGCGGGGACACATGCGGCAGCGAATACGGCCGACGCGCACACGCAGAGCGGAGGAGTTTCGCCGTTTAACTTCGTCACGCTGATGGCTTTCCTAGCGTGGTTCGGCGGTGCGGGCTATTTGCTTACACGCTATTCCGGAGTGTGGGTCGGCTTCGGATTGCTGGCTTCAATCACCAGCGGGCTGATTGGCGGGTGTATTGTTTTCCTCTTCCTGAGCAGAGTGCTGATTTCGGAGGAAGAGAACATGGATTCCGCCGACTACGAGATGGTCGGGGTGCTGGGCCGAATCTCCAGTTCTATTCGCGAAGGTGGAACGGGCGAAATAGTCTATACGCAAATGGGAACGCGCCGCGTGTGCGGCGCACGCAGCGACAACGGCGTCGCCATCGCCAAAGGAACCGAAGTAGTGGTCACGCGCCACGAAAAGGGGATTGCTTACGTGAGTTTGTGGAGCGAGATGTCGGGGGATGAGTAGTGGAAGCCGTTGGTTGGAACATCGCCTCGACACATGGAGACGAGAGGCTTATGAACCGGAAAATGATGAAGCAAACATTTATTTTGACAGTGCTGATTGCGGCGGCAGCATGCTTCGCTAGCGCGCAAGAAATCGCCGGGGATTGGCAGGGGACATTGTCGGCGAACGGCTCGGAACTGCGGCTTGTGTTGCATATCGAAAGGAGCGCGAGCGCCGAGGGCACGCTCAAAGCCACGCTTGACAGCGTCGACCAAGGAGCTAATGGCATCCCCGTAAGTTCCATTGCGGTGAAGGATTCGAAACTCAAGCTAGAAGTGGAGGCCGTGCACGGAACTTACGAAGGCAAAATTGCCACCGACGGCAAGACAATTACGGGGACTTGGTCGCAAGGCCAATCGCTGCCGCTCGATTTCCAACGTGCGACCGCACCGATCAAGACCGAGCACAAAGCCGGGAAGCCTTCCGATATCGATGGCGCGTGGATGGGGACTCTGGATACGGGAGCGATTAAATTGCGGGTTGTCTTCCACATCGTCAACATGGAAGACGGCCTGACGGCCACGATGGACAGTCCGGATCAGGGCGTGATGGGACTTCCGGTCACTTCCGTTACACGCGACGGAGCATCGCTGAAGATGGAAACTAAACAGATCCGCGGCGTGTTCGAGGGCAAAATCGCTGCGGATCGATCGTCGATCGGCGGAACCTGGACGCAGAGCGGGGGCGGTCTTCCACTGGTGCTGAAGCCGGTGAAAGATCTGTCGGAGCTGGAGCGGAAACGTCCTCAGAATCCGACGAAGCCGTACCCGTACCGCGAAAAAGAAGTTTCCTACGACAACAAGGTTCAGAACGTGACGCTGGCAGCGACGCTGACGATTCCCTTGGGCAAGGGGCTGTTTCCCGGGGTTGTGCTGATCACCGGTTCCGGGCCGCAGGATCGCGACGAAAGCCTGATGGGGCACAAGCCGTTCCTGGTTCTTTCAGACTACCTCACGCGTAGAGGGATTGCCGTTCTGCGCGCCGATGATCGCGGCACGGGCAATTCCACAGGAAACTTCAAAACCGCGACGACGGCTGACTTTGCGACTGATACGGAGGCCGGGGTCGCTTACCTGAAGACGCGCTCCGAAATCGATCCCCGCAAGATTGGCCTGATTGGCCATAGTGAGGGCGGGATTATTGCGCCCATGGTCGCGGCCCGCAATCCGGACGTCGCGTTCATCGTGATGATGGCGGGTTCAGGAGTACCGGGCGATAAGATTCTGGCCGCACAATTACAGGCGATTGAGGAAGCCAGCGGCAAGAGCCCCGAAGAGGCCACGAAGGATGCGGCTAAGGAACGCGAGATGCTGGCTCTGGTCGAGACCGAAAAAGATGAGGCCGTGCTGGAGAAGGAATTGAAAGACAGGATGACTGGAGAGGTGCCCGCAGCGCAAATTGGGACAGAAATCAAGGCTCTCATGTCGCCTTGGTTTCGCTACTTTATGACCTACGATCCCGTAACCGCGCTCCGCAAGGTCACGTGCCCGGTGCTGGCAATCGACGGCGAGAAGGATACGCAAGTTCCACCCAAACAGAATCTCCCGGCCATTCGAAAGGCGCTGGAACAAGCCGGCAACAGGCACTTCGAGGTCGATGAACTAACTGGCCTGAACCACCTATTTCAGACTGCAAAAACCGGCGCACCCAGCGAGTATGCGGAGATCGAGGAGACTATGTCGCCGGTGGCGCTAGACAAGATAGCAAGCTGGATTCTGAAGCAGTAATTTTCGCATTGGTTTCGACCGCATTCGTAAGAGGAGGCGTTATGCCAGAGATGTCACGGATGGTAGAGATTTGGATTTTCGTTGGGCTGGGAGTGATGGTCATCCTGTTCTTGACGAGCATGCTGGCCAAGCTCTATCGCAAAGCCGGACCGCACGAGGCACTCATCGTGTACGGGTTCGGTGGAACCCGTGTGGTGCAGGGGCACGGCACGCTGGTGTTTCCCATGGTGCAGGTTTGCAAGGATCTGTCGCTGGAGTTGATGTCGTTCGACGTGGCGCCGCAGCAGGATCTTTATACCAAGCAAGGCGTCGCAGTAACGGTCGAGGCCGTCGCGCAGATTAAAGTCAAGTCTGACCGGGAGTCCGTGCTGACAGCGGCCGAGCAATTCCTGACAAAGTCAGACCAGGAGCGCGAGGGGCTGATCCGGCTCGTGATGGAAGGGCATCTACGCGGCATTATCGGGCAGCTTACGGTGGAAGAAATCGTGAAGCAGCCGGAGATGGTCTCCGACCGCATGCGCGGAACCTGCGCCGAAGACATGAACAAGATGGGACTGGAGGTCATCTCGTTCACCATCAAAGAAGTCCGCGACAAGAACGAGTACATCACCAACATGGGCAAGCCGGACGTGGCCCGCATCAAGCGCGATGCGGACGTAGCCACGGCGGAAGCCGACCGCGATACGGCGATCAAGCGCGCACTGGCGCAGCGGGAATCCGCTGTGGCCAAGGCCCAGGCGGATCAGGAGCGCGTGCTGGCGGAAACTTTGTCATTGGCCAAGCAGGCCGAATCGCAACGCGACCTCGAAGTGAAAAAGGCACAGTTCCTGGAAGTCACAAAACGCCAGCAGGCGCAGGCCGACAAAGCTTATGACATCCAGACCAACATCATGCAGCAGCAGGTCATCGCCGAGCAGGTGAAAGTGCAGCAGATCGAGAAAGAGCAGCAGGTCAAGGTGCAGGAAGCCGAGATCAACCGCCGCGAGAAGGAACTCATTGCGACCGTGCTGAAGCCGGCGGAAATCGAGCGCCAGCGCATTGAAACTCTCGCCGCGGCCGAAAAGCAGCGCCTGATCGCGGAAGCGGAAGGACATGCATCGTCGATTCGTGCGCAAGGCGAGGCTGAATCCGAAATTATTTTCAAGAAAGGCGAAGCCGAAGCCAAGGCGATGAACGTGAAGGCCGAAGCCTATCAGGAGTACAACCAGGCCGCCGTGATCGACCGTTTGTTCACCGCCATGCCGGAGATCGTGAAGGCGCTGGCCAGTCCGCTGGCCAACGTCGACAAGATCACCATCGTTTCTACCGGCAACGGCGACGCTTCCGGGATGAACAAAATCACCGGCGACATCGCCAAGATGGCGGCGCAGGTGCCGGCATTGTTTGAAACGCTTTCCGGGATGCCGCTCTCCGAATTGCTGGGGAAGGTGCGCCAGATTGGAGACAAGACGCCGAAGCCACCGAAGCCGCCGGCGGCGCCGGTGGTGGATGCGACCAAGTAGGGGTCTCAATTGCTTAGTGAACTCAGGACGGGCTCTCGCGAGCCTGTCCTGAGCGAAGTAAGCGTGTGGCGAGGCGAAAAAATCGGAGTAGAGAATTATGAACAGAAAATCGAAAGGAATGGGTTTAGGAATTGCGTTGGGCGCAGTGCTAGGCATGGTCCTGGGGGTAATGGCCGGGCACATTGGGCTGTGGCTGGGGATCGGCGTGGCCATCGGCATTGCCATCGGCAGTACTTTGCGGCGGAAGACCTGCGCCAACTGCGAAGCGGCAAAACGAAATCAAGAGCTAGGAGCCAGAAGCTAGAAGCTTAGAGAAAAGGAGTCCACTATGTCACTACTAGAGCGTGTTTCCACATTAGTGCGGGCCAACCTCAACGACCTCATCGATAAAGCCGAAGAGCCGGAAAAGATGATTAAGCAGGTGATTCTCGACATGCAGAACCAGCTTCTGCAGGTGAAGACGCAGGTGGCAATTGCCATCGCCGACCAGCACCTGCTGGAGAAAAAACAGAAAGAGAATGAAGACAAAGTGGCGGAGTGGATGCGCAAAGCCGAACTCTCGGTCGATAAGAAGCAGGACGACCTGGCGCGCGCTTCGCTGCAACGGGTCGAGAGTTACCGCGAGATGAGCCAGAGTTTCACCCAGCAGGTCGCAGACCAGAAGGCGCAGGTGGAGAATCTGAAATCTGCGTTGCGCCAGTTGGAGCAGAAGTTGACCGAGGCGCAGACCAAGGCCGACCTGCTGATCGCGCAGCATCGCCGCGCCCGCGCCGTCGGCAAGGCCAGCGACGCGCGCCTGGCTATGGGCGATGGCTCGAAAGCCGCGGCTTTCGACCGCATGAAACGCAAGGTGGCGCATTCGGAAGCCGTGGGACAAGCCAAGTCGGAAATTGCCGGTGACAATATGGAGGACCGACTGGCGGCTCTGGAGAAAGAGGATCGCATTGAGCAGTTGCTGGCGGAGTTGAAGGGGAAACGGGGAGCGTAGAAAAGATTCGCCTCGAGTTCTGTGGCGGACGGTCTGATTCTCGGGCAGGATTGAGAGAACTAGAAATTTCGGTGGACTTTTCCAGCGGGTAGGGATCCTTCGATTCCGCAACCACTTCGCTTCGCGAACTGGCTGCTCCGCTCAGGATGACAGCGCGGGCTTGGGAGACTTCAGCCGGGCTTACATCCATTGACCGCCCGGCCTGCATCTCTGTAGTCTTACAGGGTAAATCTCGCGCTAAAATTTCGAATCAGGTTTCAGGCTCAAGGGAAATTCATGAAAGAAGTTGCCATCTTATTGTTGGTTGTGTTCATGCTTAACGGTTGCGGCAGCACCAATACTGTGCAAGCCGGGGTTGGCGGAATCTGGCAAGCAGTGTTGAGCGGGGGCGAGGGCGATGCGTCCGGGTTCAGCTTCAACACTCAGTTCACAGTGAGCGGTGCCGCGCTGAGTTTTTCGAGCCTTCAATTCCTGAACTTCGACCAAAACGGCAGCCAAGGGTCATGTTTCCCGCTCAGTCCAGAACTATCAAGCGATACCGGCACGGCAAACCTGAGCTACAATTCGGCCGATCAGGTAACCGGGACCATGATGCTTACGGTGACATCCGGAGGCAACTCGCTCGTCCTGACCAGCACCACGGTGACTGGAACCATCAACACGAACAACAGCGTGCTCAGCGGCGGCGTGGTCACGGGCACCTGGACGGTGACCGGCAGCACCGGCTGCAACGGGAGCGGCGTTTTTACCATGACGCAGTCGGCCTCCAATGTGTAAATTCAGAACCAATCGCTGCGATAGGCGACCCACCACGAGATGAAAATAATGGGGATGGTCGCCCCCAGCGCCCACCACAGCGGCAGCAGGAAGTCCGCTAGCAGGCCGAGCACGGTGAAGGTCATCCAAAAAATTTTCCGCTCCATAGGGTGATTGTAGGTTCTGATGTGCCGGATGGGGAAATGCCGTTCGGTGGTGGCTTGTAGTATCCTCGGGTTCTCGATATTCTGATGCACGCAGTTCGCCACCGACTCCGCAAGCCATGAACCCTAACCATATCTTCTCTTCTTTCGGGCTGTGTTCGCTGCTGTGGAGTGCGACAGCCTTCGGTCAGTCGGCGGCGCCTCCAGCCGCGACGCCTGCGGCGCACGCGAGCCCCCAATATTCGGCGCAGGGGACGCCGGCTGGATCAGCGCCGGGCGGTCCGGTTTCTTACGCGTCGGTGACGCAGCTGAACGGGTTGCTGGGGCAACTGGAAGCGACGTCGAAAACGACGCAGGCCGACCTGGCGAAGTTGCGCATTGATCGCTGGAAGACTGACGCCAGCTCGAAGAAGCAGGCGCTGGGCAACGTGGATTCCATCCAACGCAATTTGCAGAACGCTTTGCCGGAGATGCTTGCGCAATTGCGGAATGCGCCGGAAGACCTGCCTGCGACCTTCAAGCTTTACCGGAATCTGGATGCGCTCTACGACGTGGTGGGCAGCGTGGTGGAATCGACGGGAGCGTTTGGATCGAAAGACGATTTCCAGTCGCTGTCTAACGATCTGAGCAGCTTCGAGGGGACGCGGAAGCAGTTGGCGGAGCGCCTGGAGAACCTGACGGCTTCGAAGGAGCAGGAGATTGTGCGCCTGCGAACCGACCTGAAGACGGCGCAGGCGGCGATTCCGGCCGCGCCGCCAAAGAAAATTGTGGTGGACGATAACGAGCCGGCGAAAAAGCCGGTGGTGAAGAAGAAGCTGGTAGCGAAGAAGCCGGCGAGCGCGGCGCCAGGCACGACTGCACCCGCGCAGCCTCCGTCGGCACCGCCGAAGCCACAGTAGCTGGGCTTCGGGCTTCGGCTACCGGGCTTCAGCCAAGCCAAAGGCTTTCGTCTGTTCTGCAGATTTGGCGGTTTTAGCAGATGGGCTTGCCGAAGCCTGACAGCTGAAGCCCGAAGCCTGCATCCCGAAGCCTGCATCCCGAATCTGTTACCCTTCCTTGCATATCAAGATTGCGATCCGGCATGGGCTTTCACATCAGCGTTCCCGCGATTATCTTCGGCTGCGTCATTATCGGCGTGGTGCTGTTGGATGCGTTTGAGACCGTGGTACTGCCGCGGCGGGTGACGCGGCACTTCAGGCTGACGGCGTGGTTCTACCGGCGCACCTGGCTTCCGTGGAGGAACATTGCGGGCCGCATCCGGACGTCATCGCGGCAGCAGAGCTTTCTGGGATACTTCGGGCCGCTGTCGCTGATCATGCTGCTGGCGTTCTGGGCCGCGAGCCTGATTCTGGGTTTTGCCCTGCTGCAATATGGCATTGGAGGGCACGAACAACTCAGCCACGAGCCGATCACCTTCGGGAGGATCATCTACCACAGCGGCCAAACGTTTTTCACTCTGGGCTACGGTGACATTCTGCCGACATCAAGCCTGGCGCGAGCGCTTTCTGTCTTCGAAGCGGGCATGGGCTTCGCGTTTCTCGGGGTAGTAATCGGATACATTCCGGTAGTGTATTCATCGTTTTCGCGGCGAGAGATTCAGATCTCGATGCTCGATGCCCGCGCGGGATCGCCACCCACGGCAACCGAGTTGCTGGTGCGGCTGGCCGGCAGCTCGGAGAATCCGGCGATTGAGCAGATTGTGCTCGACGAAGTGTTGCGCGATTGGGAGCGCTGGGCCGGGGAACTGCTGGAGAGCGGCATTTCGTATCCGGTATTGAGTTTCTTTCGTTCGCAGCACAGCAATCAGTCCTGGCTGGGAGCGCTGCTGACCATGCTGGACGTGACTTCGCTGGTAATCGTCGGTATCGAAGGGATTCATCCGGGACAAGCCCGTCTGACTTTCGCCATGGCGCGCCACGCCGCCGTAGATTTGGCGCAGGTGGTGAATGCGCGCTACGATCCGCAGGCAGCGGAGCGAATGACAGAGGCGGACTTCAACACTCTGCGAGATACTCTGGCAGCAGCGGGATTGAAATTGCGAAGCAGCGACGAAGCGCGCCAGAAGCTGGCCAAGTTGCGATCCATGTATGAGCCTTACGTACACTCGACGGCGCGGAATCTGATGGTGGCGCTGCCGCCGTGGCAGCATCCGGCAAAGATGCGGGACAACTGGCAGGCTGGGCCATGGGACCGGATGATCCAGGCCAAGGGGTTGGCCGTGCTGGGGCAGAAGCCCGTGCAAGCGCGGGGCAATGAAGATCATTTCTAGGGATTTGGCAATTTGGTAATTTGGCAATTGGGTAATTTGAAACCCTTCGCGCAGGTTTTGCCGCGGCCATTTTTGTGTGAGCCTTTGGTTTTCAAATTACCAAATTGCCCGATTACCAAATCACTCGATTCGAGCGAGGAGGACGCCAATGGCACTGTGTGGAATCTCCCGCATTGACGACTTACGCGCCGGAGCCGCAGATGCAAATCCGATAGGTCCCGGCGACCCCGACAACGAATCCGTAGGAGTGATTCAAGACCTGCTTACCGGCCAGGGACAGAAGGGTTTGCCCAACCTGCTCAGCCCCGATTATGGCAGCTTCGGCTCGCTCACCGGCGCTGCCGTAAAAGGTTTCCGCACGCAGCATTCGCTTCCAGCGGGAAACCAGGTGGATTCTCAGACATTACAAAGACTGTTGCAGTCGCCGGCGACAGCGCCCATTGCGTCCCGTGCTTATCTCACACTCGCACTCAATTTTACTTACAGCGGGCTCGCAAAAATCCTGAGCGTGGTTGCGCAAATGGAAGGCGCGGGCAAATTCAGTGCTTTGAACCTGAACACTGACAAGGCTGGATTGTCGTTCGGACTCATTCAGTGGGCGCAGAAACCAGGCCGGCTGGCCGAGATTCTGAAGGCATTCTTCGCGGCCGGCGCGGCGGATTTCGTCCGCCTTCTGGGCGCGGGCGACCCCAACGTCGCCAATGGGCTCATCGCGCACACTCAGCAGCCCACCGGAGGCATTGATCCCGCAACCGGTCAAACGACGGACCCTGCCTATGACTTGGTCAACCATCCCTGGAGCGGCCGATTTCGCGCAGCAGCGCTGTGGGTGCCGTTTCAACAGGTGCAGGTGCAGACCGCGCTGAACGACTTCGGTAGTTCGTTGGTGCTGATCGAACAGTATGCTCCGCAGTTGAACTCAGAACGTGCGGTGGGCTTCATGGTGGATCTGGCCAATCAGTTCGGCCACGGCGGCGCACGCAGCATTTATCATGCGGCGATCCAGGAAGATATGGCGATTCCCGATGCTCTGCAAGCCATGGCGAACGAATCGGTGCAGCGGATGCAGGATCCCTGGAAAGCTGGGACGCAAGTGCGCCGCCAGCATTTCCTGACGACCAATTATCTATCGGACGATGCGTTTAGCCATCCTGCGCTGGAGCGGCAGCCACCGGCTCGGGCGACGGCCTGGACGCCGCCATCTGGTAAGATCGCGTCTTCATGAAGCATGTGGGTGAGAACGCTGTGCGCATCGAGGCGGAAGCGTTGCTCGCGCTGGCGGACCGTATTGGCGGCCCCATGGCGGCTGCTTTTCAGCGGGCTGTGAACTTGATGTTTGACTGTGCGGGACGTGTGGTGGTCACGGGGATGGGCAAGAGCGGGCTGATTGCGCGCAAAATTGCGGCCACGCTGAGTTCAACGGGGACTCCGGCTTTGTATATGCATCCGGTGGAGGCGCTGCACGGGGATTTGGGGATGGTGGTGCGGGGGGATGTGGTGCTGGCGCTTTCGGCTTCGGGTGAGACCGAGGAGATTCTGGCGCTGCTGGCGACCATCAAGCGGCTGCAGGTGCCGCTGATTGTGATGACGGGGGATGAGATTTGTGCTGGTGTGGCGCGGGCGCTCTCGCCCGCGACTGCCAACAGTGGCAAAGCCTCGAGGAGTGTGGGGAAGTCTGCCGCAAAATTATCGGTGGAGCGAGTTGAAGCGAGAGTCAAAGTAAAGTCAAAAGCCGCGGGCGAGGGCGCACGCTCCACACGAGCATCTACTCTGGCGGCGGCGGCTGACGTGGCTCTAGATTGTTCGATTGCCGAGGAGGCTTGCTCGCTCGGGCTGGCTCCTACGGCTTCGACAACGACGATGCTGGCGCTGGGCGACGCGCTGGCGGTTACGCTCAGTGAGAAGCGCGGGTTCAAGGAAGAAGATTTTGCCAACCTGCATCCGGGCGGAAAGCTGGGCAAGCGGCTGGCGCGGGTGGAATCGCTGATGCACTCGGGCGAGGCGCTTCCGCGCGTGGGGCCGCAGACGAAGATGCCGGACGTAATTTATGAAATGTCGCGCAAGAAGCTGGGCGTGACGGCGGTGGTGGAAGGCGAAAGACTGGTGGGCGTCATCAGTGACGGGGACTTGCGACGGCTGCTGGAGAAGCGCGGAAAAGACGTGCTTGATCTGAACGCGGGCGAGGCGATGACCAGGAATCCGCGGACGATTGCAGCCGGGGAGTTTGCGGCCACCGCGCTCGCCCTGATGGAGGAGAAGAAGATCACTTCTCTGATGGTGGTCGACGACGATCAACGGCTTGAGGGCATCGTCCATTTGCACGACCTGTGGGGAACAGAAATGGTTTGATCGTCGATCGGATCATCGGGTGATCGGGTCATCTTGAGTCAATCGCCCGATGGCCCGATCGCCCGATAAGGAGATGGCATGTACCACTACGATCCCAATACCGCGCTGGAAGAACTGACCGAAGATGCAACCCTGCCAAACCCGGTGCACGTGCGCGACATGATGCTGCGCAAGCATCTCTCGACGGACAAAGCGCTGGAGCTGAACCGGCTGTTCGTCGAGTATCAGAAGTTTTTCGGCGAGACGCAGAAGCTGGGGAAAGAGATATTGCGGCGGCTGACTTCCTAGCACCGAGTTGCGAGTACCGAGTCAGCCGAGCTCACGAGGGCGCGGTGCCGGACGTCACCGGCCAGCCAGAAAGTCGATCAATTCCTCGCGGGTGAACCCCGCTTCTCTCAACAACGATAAGAGAGTTCCCTTCGGCAGGTCGCGATTGTGGGTAGGCACAACCGCTCGGCGGCGAGACGTTGGATGGTAGAAGATGAAGTGACTGCCCGAGGTGTGGTCCAGAAGAAAGCCATTCTGCTCCAGGAATCGGATGACTTGTCGCGGTCTAACGGCCGGTAGCTTTGGCATGCCCTATGAACTCAGGGCCTCATAGTAACGTGGATGCTTGTGGATTTCCCGATTTGGGAGGCGCACAAAGGGAGCATTAACTATTAGGTAACTACTTGTGCATGCTGCCCTGATTCTCAGTATGAATACTCAAGGTCTAATGAGGCGACCAAGGTTTCGTCGTCGGTAGGAACCGGCTCTTTGTGCTTCTTGAGGCTTTCGATGTAGCCGCCTATTGCATCTTTAGCCATCTTCTTAGCTTCTGCCAGCGTGCGACCGTAGGTGACGCAGCCCGGCAAAGCGGGCACGATTGCAGTGAATCCGCCTTCCGGTTCGGGCCGAAGCATGACGTTGTAATGGTAGCGAGCTTTAGCCATAGGACTTGTGATCATTCTAGTCGGGGGCGGAGAGCCAGTCAAAGAAACTCGCTGCTACAATAATCAATTCCCGTAAGGTATCGGCGGGTGCCTTCACTCGGTACTCGCAACTCGGTACGCGGTACTAAAACCTTATGCATCGATGGTCAGAACTCTTCATTCCTACGTTGCGCGAGGCCCCCGCGGACGCCGAAGTGGCCAGCCACAAGTTTCTGGTGCGGGCTGGGTATATTCGGCAGCTCGCGGCGGGCATTTACTCGTATCTTTTTCTCGGCAACCGCTCGTTCAACAAGATCATGGCCATCGTGCGGGAGGAGATGGACCGGATCGGGCAGGAGTTTTTTCTGCCGGCGCTGCATCCGCGGGAGATTTGGGAGGCTAGCGGGCGCTGGGC